>Ga0247842_10000076_pt1 | contig 214847 bp, 186 predicted proteins | sample LaCruzMarch2015__3_FD_192411 | JGI IMG/M metagenome (GOLD analysis project Ga0247842, IMG submission 192411) | Freshwater microbial communities from meromictic Lake La Cruz, Castile-La Mancha, Spain - LaCruzMarch2015_19m | ecosystem: Environmental > Aquatic > Freshwater > Lake | place: Spain...
GTGCAACTTATGTCAATAGGTTTTGATAATTTGTGGAATAATTTTATGAATGATTCTGATATATTTCGTTAAGCATTCAACTACAACGAATTAGCTAATTCTATCTTGGTACGTTCTTATGACATTTAGCGGTGGACAGGTCCTTTCATGGAACGGCAGTGCATTTAAACTGGACGAGTCAAGCCGGAATAATCCAAGAACTGGACGCTCTTATGTCATTTGTATACAGACTGTCGCTCGGTGGCGTGCGAGTTCTTCCGGGAAGGACGTCCACATTGGCGAGTGGGTTCTTCCGGGAAGAATGTCCACCGGGAAGGACGTCCACAGTCTATTTCAGATAGGTGATTTTCTGTTCCCTGGGTTTCAGGGGGGGAAGCTCTCCTGCCGGATAGCCTATCGCAACAGCGAACAATGGTTCGTAACCAGAGGGAATAGGAAGAGACTCCTTCAGCTTTTTCCCATCTGTGGCCTTGAAAGCCTGTACGAACGAAGCGATATAGCAGGAACCAAGCCCCAAAGCTGTGGCCGCAACACACATGTTCTGGGCCGCACCGGCACAATTGGCGATCGAATAGATAGATCCATCGCCTGAGACGATCACTACGGTGGGTGCGTGGTAGAAGCAATGGAAATCGCCTTGCATGGCCCGTTCCACCTGATTAGGGGATTCCGAGCGAAGCATGGTGGACCGCACTGAGTCCGATATCCTGTCAAGAACAGTTTGGTTTTGCACCACTAGGAAATGCCAGTTCTGATGGTTCATGGCATTGGCGGCACGGAGAGCCGACTGGACAATCTGTCCAAGATCCTCGTTGGAAATCTGGATCTTCTGATAACTACGCACGGAACGGCGCTCCATTAAAACCTGGATAGTGGGATTCATAGACTCCTCCGATACTGCTAGCGGTTGCTTCTTCCAAAAATCCTCAGCGTATACAGAAAGATATTAAGGAAATCAAGGTATAGGGTGAGTGCGCCGATAATCGAAAGCTTCACATAGGTATCCTCGTCCATGTGGCCGCTATAGGCATCGTTCATCGCCCGGATCTTCTGGGTATCCCAGGCCGTGAGACCAAGGAACACCAGAACACCGATGATGGAGATGAAGAAATAGACACTTGAGCTACCCATGAACATATTGATCAGCGAGGCGATAAGGATACCCCACAAGCCCATTACCAGATAATGGCCGATCCCATCCAGATTCCGCTTGGTGGTCATACCGTACACACTCATGCCACCGAAAGCCGCCGCCGTGGTGAAGAATGCCCGGGAGATCATCAGGCCACTGTAGGCATAGAAAACCACCGACAGGGTGATACCATTGAGAATGGCATAACCAGCGAAAGCCGCCACAGCTGAAGTGGCTGACATTTTTTGAAGCCGGGTTGAAAGATAGATCACCAGAGCGAACTCGGCGATAATCAGAATGAATAGCGAGGTGATATTTCCAAGAAACATCCGCATGAGGGTCTGGCTGGAAGCAACACCATAGGAGACCACCGCGGTAAGGGCGAGTCCAGCTGTCATCCACAGATAGACATTCTTCAGTATGCTACGTTCACGCGACTTCACATTGGACAGCATTTGCGCTTTTAGATCAGTCATAGTCGTATCACTCCTCCAAGGGCGTCATAAGCAAACCCAATCACTGATAATGTCACATTTTTCCCGCTCATCGTCAACAGATAGGTCCATCGGTTTACGATCCATCGTAGGAATCCCGCCAAGCGAGCGCAAAACAGCCATACCAGTCACACCCGATTGGACAACCAGGTTTTCTTCCGGTAGAAGAACCAGCGGCTGAGGAATTCCGATCCATCACCGATGAGATAGGCAAACCACAACCAGGTGACCGGGAGTTTGAACACCAAGGTGACAATCAGCGCGTATGGAACCATCAGAACCCATTGGCTGAGCAAGCTGGAATACAGGATGGGCTTGTTGTCACCCGAACCATTGAATGCCGCGCCAAAGCCCGACATCGCCGCGCCCATCAGGAGACAAGGCCCCATGATACGTAACAACAATACCCCTTCCCCGGGAACCGCGGCCCCTCCCATGAATAGACTGAGGGTCTGACTGGGAAACAGCATGATGGGAATGGCGATCAGCGACACGAACAGCAGACAATCCAGGGTACTCAGGTGGACCGCCTTCAAAGCCCTCTCAGGGAGGTTGGCTCCCAGATTGTGTCCGATGATGATACCGCTGCCCATGCTGATACCCCAGCCGGGCATCATACCGAATTGATAGACCCGGGTGGCGATACCTACCACGGCGATGGCAGTGGTTCCATGGGTGGCGACGAGTTTGAGCACGACAAAGGTGGCGATATTGCGGAACAGGAGGTTGGCCCCGGCGGGCAAGCCCACCATGAAGAGCTTGCGGTCGGTTTCAGGATGGAGTCTGAACAATTTGGAGAATCTGATGCGTATGGGAGCCTTGCCTTTGAGCAACAGGATGAACCCCACCAGAAAGGAAAGCGTGATGGATCCGACTGTGGCAATCGCCGCTCCAGCCATTCCCCATCCCAGACCATGGATCTGGGTTCCGGGAATCACATCGAACATCAGTAGAGGATCGCCTATCAGATTGGTGATCGCCGCGACAATCAACAGCTTCATAGGGGTTTTCGCATCGCCGGTACAGCGGAAGATAGTATTCACACTGTAGGAGGAGAAAAAAATGGGAATGAAGACCACACGGATCATACCATATTCCAATCCATAGGCAATGACTTGGGGATCATCGGTATAAAGACGGTAAGCCGGTTCAAGCAGCAAGCCCAGAACAAGCGCTCCCAAACAGGCCAGGACGAATTTGAACAGCAGGGTCTGTTCGGCCGCCAACTGGGTCTTCGCCATATCTTTGGTTCCAAAGCTCTGGGAAATCACCGAGACAGAACTGGTGCCCACGACTTCATTGAGTACCTCCACCAACCAGAACAGGGTGATGAAAATCGTTGTCGCGGCAACCGCTGCGGGAGAAATGAAGCCTATCCAAATCATATCCACCATATCGTACATAGCTTGCAGAAGCAATCCGAACATAGTGGGGAAAGAAAGTCTCAATATATGTGAATTCACACTCCCGGACACAAGATCCGGATGGTTTTCGCTGCGCATGGCCACAATGTAGCATGTAGGTGGTTATTGCTCAAGCAAAGCCTGGATCCATCTGGGTGGAATATTTGTGTGCCCTACCCCTGTTTTTCCAAAGTGAACTACCCCGTGAGCTTGCTCCCCATACAAAGCGATGTTATAGTTTCTCTATGAAACATGTGCGGTCCTGGATAACCATGCTGGTGTGTATGCTTTCACTTGTTGTGTGTGTATCTTGCCGGACATCCTCGGAAACAACCGCCAAGACACCCGACGAAATCGCCTTAGCCCAGAGCGCGGTTCGCGAGATCCTGGATATGGGTCTTCAAACCGCAGCCATGAGTGTGTCCTGGCCGGAAGGAACCCAGCTGGCTGTCTCAGATTTCACTCCGGATGAAGCCATCGCACTGCTGCAGGACCTGGACACGATTCCCGGAACCCGAAAACTGTTCACCCGCTATCTTGAACAGGTAACGGTGGCCGCCAATCTCTCGGTAAAGGAACTGGCTGTGGTTATCAAACCCTTCATCGCTGGCCTGGATATCCCGGATCCCTTTGCTATTATTGATGGAGGATCCACCGCCGCAACCAATTATTTCCTAGAACAGATGGGGGCCAGATTGGATACCGCCCTAACCGAAACCCTGGGTAACCGCATGTCGGGTTTTCCCGATTCCGCGGTGGATTGCTGGAAACGTTTTGAGAGTCTGTACAACACCTATGCCGAAGCCAAGACCCGACTGGCCACCGCCACCGGTGGCACGGCTTTCACCATTATCGAAATCAATCCGATGGAGAAAGCAATCGACACGGTGAAGAAAGCGTTTATCGCGGGTATGGCGGACCATGAGGAAATGGTACGCGCCACCGCCGCTTCCTACGACTCTCCGGCCCTTGATCTGTTCATCATCTCTGACCGGAAATAATCGACCCAAGCGCTTGTCCCCGTAAACTGATATGACCTGGAGTGTCGGGCTCTTTGTTGCCACCGATGGACACATGGAGTATAATCGCCCCATGGATTTATTTGAAAACTCAGTGGAAACCAAAAGCCAGCCTCTTGCCTACCGGATGCGTCCCCGGACGCTCGATGAATATATCGGCCAGGAACACATCGTGGGAAAAGGGCGTCTGCTACGCCGGGCCATCCAAGCCGACCAGCTGTCATCGGTCATTTTCTACGGTCCTCCGGGCACAGGAAAAACCACGCTGGCCAGAGTGATCGCCAACACCACCAAAAGTGCTTTCGCCACTCTCAATGCGGTACTGTCGGGTGTCAAGGAACTGCGTTATGAAATCGACGAGGCCACCAACCGGCTGAAACATTTCGGAAAACGCACCATATTGTTCGTGGATGAGGTACACCGCTGGAACAAAAGCCAGCAGGATGCCTTGCTGCCCAGTGTGGAGAACGGCACCATCATCCTCATCGGAGCCACCACGGAAAACCCCTACTTCGAAGTCAATTCAGCCCTTGTGAGCCGTTCACGGATTTTCCAGCTGCTCCCGCTCACTTCAGTCGATTTGCTGGCCATCGCTCAACAGACTATCGCTGACCGGGAACGTGGATATGGGAAGTGGAGCATCACCTTTGAACCGGGATCTCTGGAACATCTGGTGGACATTGCCAACGGGGATGCCCGTTCCCTTTTAAACGCGCTTGAACTGGCGGTGGAAACCACCGTCGACAGATTCCCGCCTCCTGAAGGCCAGACCATCCACATCTCTAAAAGCGCCGCTGAGGAGAGTATCCAGAAGAAGGTGGTCCTGTACGACAAGGAGGGGGATTACCACTTCGATGTCATCAGTGCCTTCATCAAGTCGATCCGGGGAAGCGATCCCGATGCGGCCCTCTATTGGATGGCACGGATGATCGCCGCCGGCGAGGATCCCAAATTCATATTCCGGCGGATGATGATCTCAGCTTGCGAAGATATCGGTCTGGCCGACCCCTATGCGATCATGGTGGTGGAAGCCGATGCCTCGGCTTTCGAACGCATTGGATTGCCTGAAGGCCGGTTCCATATGACCCACGCGGCGCTGTATCTATCCACCGCACCCAAATCAAACAGCGCGCTGGGGTTCTTTGATGCTTTGAAAGCTGTCGAAGAAGAAAACAATGCCGATGTTCCCAACCATCTCAAAGATGGAAGCCGGGACAAGAAAGGTTTCGGCCATGGCGAAGGGTATATGTATCCCCACGCCTATCATGACCATTGGGTTCCCCAGCAGTACCTACCCGCCTCGCTACAGGGAAAAGTGTTCTATACACCTTCGGATCTGGGCTATGAAGCCAAAGTCAAGGAAGGGGTCCTCCGTCGCAGGGAATCCCAGCTTGAAGCCGCCAGTATCGACGCTTTTCCTGAGAATCTCACCTTCTCGCCCTCCGACAGGGAACGTGAGCGCTGGGTACAGCGTACGGTATCGGACCGGGGCTTTTTGTTGGAGAACCTCCGCGATGGAATCTTCTCCGAAATCAAGCTTACCAGACATTCACGGGTGCTGGTGGTGAATGCCGGCAACGGCATGCTCCTCTGGGAGGCCTTCCGGAGGACACCTGAAGGTCTCGCGGTAGCTTTCACCTCATCGGATGATCATTTCAAGTATCTGAACTACTACGCCAATACCCTTGAACCTCTCCTTCGGCCCCAGATTCTCCAAGGAGAAACCGCCACCTTGCTAGACCAGCTGGAGGATGGGCTGCTTTTCGAGGCGATCATCGGGCGCAACGTCCTAAGCCGGCTTCCCAGCGACAAAGCCTTGCTACCCCTGTTCGCCAGACGTCTGGCTGAAGGGGGCACCCTCGCACTGGCCGAAACCGTGCCCTCCGCAAGTCCCCGGATTTCCGGTTTTGTTCCGGTTGATGGGCATGGGCAGTTGCATTCACGGCTGCTTGAAGCTGAATCCGCCATATATGGAGAACTATCCAATCCTCTGACTTCATGGGAAGCCCCGGACATGGCCAAAGCCTTCAGTGAGGCTGGTTTTGACACACGCATTGAAAAACAGGAGGCTGGCGAACGCCGCGTCATCACACCCATCGATATCGAACGCTGGATGGCGAAAAGCTATTTTCCCGCCTGGGAGCGTCTGGGCATCCCCTACCAGGGAAGCGCGGTTCAGGAGGAATTGAACACCCTGCTGGGCAATAAAACTGTCCAGTGGAAGCATCTGGTGTTGATGGTGCATGCCCATAAGGCAAAAATCAAGGAAGGCCAATCAGATAGGCCGTCGGAAGCTGATGGTCCTGGAATGGATATACCCAGGTGATCTGGGAAAATTTGTTTTGGGAACTATTGACAAAACCGTCTTAATCGGGCATGTTATCGTACGTTGATTTGCTCTGGTGAAGCCGGACTGCAAGAATGTCATGGTGGATGTAGTTCAATGGTAGAGCACCAGATTGTGGATCTGGTTGTTGCGGGTTCGAGCCCCGTCATCCACCCTTTGTGTCGCTTAGCTACACGATAGTGGTAACGATGCGTTCGTAGCTCAGTTGGATAGAGTTCCGGACTTCGAATCCGTAGGTCGCAGGTTCGAATCCTGCCGGACGCGTTTTTTGACTTTACTGATTTGTCACGGGCCGCTAGCTCAGCTGGTAGAGCAGCAGACTCTTAATCTGCGGGTCAAAGGTTCGATCCCTTTGCGGCTCACTTGAACATGGCTTGATTTGTGGAGATCGGGTCATGGAACCACTGCGAGAGTGGTGGAATTGGCAGACACGCTAGACTTAGGATCTAGTACCGTAGGTGTGAGGGTTCAAATCCCTCCTCTCGCACTTCGTTCTTGGTTTTGTGGGTCTGGTTGTAACGGTTTCGCTTGCGAAAGTAGCTCAGTGGTAGAGCTCCACCTTGCCAAGGTGGATGTCGCGGGTTCGAGTCCCGTCTTTCGCTCTCAAAGCGACTTGGTGATTACCGGGTCGCTTTTTTTTGTTGATTCTGGTATTATCCGTTTTGTTGATGCGCAATGCCCTTGCTTGTAGGCTCTGGCATGCTTACTATATAGACCATAAAGAGGAAATAGCATGATTGCTGAACAAAAAGTAAAAGAGTTGGATAACTCTGCGGTTGAACTCACCATAACAGTCCCACAGGGAATCGTCGCAGACGAATACAGAAAAGTCCTGCAGAAATACGTGAAGACCCTCCAGATCCCTGGTTTCCGCAAGGGCAAGGTTCCCGCGGCAGTACTGGAACAGAAAATTGGAGACGGAATCCGTGAGGAAAGCGTATACAATGTCATTGATGAATCGGTGAAAGAAGCGATCGAGGCTGTTGAGGAAAAATACAAGCCACTGCCCTATAGCAGTCCATCCTTGGTCAATGAGGAATCGATTTCCAAAGAAACCAGCAAGGATCTTGTCTATACCGTCAGCTACGATATATTCCCTATTTTCGAGGTTCCCGCCTACACTGGACTTTCCGCGGTTATACCCAAAGTGGTTGTCTCTGATGAAACCGTCGACAAGGAGATCCAGAAGCTCCGCGACCAGAATGCTCTGGTTGTCGAGAAATCCACAGCGGTGGCCGATGGCGATATCGTGACCGTGGATTATGTTGAGCTGGATGCCGAAGGAAACGAGGTTGCCGGAACCGAACGCAAGGACTTCGTATTCACCGTCGGCAGCGGCACCAACTTCTATAAAATCGACAGCGATGTGGTCGGAATGGTCAAAGACGAGGGAAAAACCATCGTCAAGACGTATGGAGCTGACCACGAATATCCCGAATACGCTGGCAAGACCATTACCCTCAGACTCACTCTGAAGATGGTCAAGGTACGCGAGGTACCCAAGCTTGACGACGATTTCGCCCAGGATGTGAGCGAAAACTACAAGACTGTGGCCGATCTGGTGGCTGCGACCCGCGCCAAACTGGAGAATGACCTTAAGGGACATCTGGACGAGACCCGTCTGAATGCGATTTTCGATAAGATCCTTGAAAATCTTTCCATCACTGTTCCTGAATCCATGGTCAAGGTCGAGGTAGACTCGTCCTGGAAGAAATTTGTCTCCCAGTCCGGCATGCCTGAAGCCCAGATCATGAAGTTCCTTGAATTCCAAGGCCAGACCAAGGAAGATTTCACCGCCACATGGCGTGAGAACGCGGTCAAGAACATCCGTATCCAGCTCATCATGGAGAAAGTGAAAGAGAAGGAGAACTTCCCGATTGACAGCGCCGAGCTCGATGCCGCCGCCGCAGAACAGCTGAAAGACGTTGCTGATGAGGAAACCAAGAAATATTACCGTACCATGATCGAAGATGACCTGAAATTCAAGAAAGCCAGCGATTTCATCCTGGCCAGCAATACCGTCACCGAAGGGGAACCTGTTTCCTACGAGGAATTCATGGCGGGTCATCAGCACTGATTTTTTACATGGAACCGGAAGCCCGGGGAAACACAACCCGGCACCGGTTCAATATCTGTTGGAATCCAAAGGAGGCTCAATGCCAGATCAGAAACATGAAAAGCTTTCTTCCCTTGTACCGGTTGTTATCGAACAATCCGGCGCGGGTGAACGCTCCTTTGATATCTTCTCCCGTCTACTGCGCGACCGCATCATCATTCTTGGTGAGGAAATCACGGCGGCCACTGCCGATATAGTGGTTGCTCAGCTGCTTTTCCTGGAATCCGAGGATCCTGCCAAGGATATCAGCCTCTATATCAATTCTCCCGGTGGAAGTGTGACCGCTGGATTGGCGATCTATGACACCATGCAGTATATCCGACCGGACGTCCAGACCATTTGCCTAGGGCAGGCAGCCTCCATGGGAGCCTTGCTGCTCACCGGGGGAAGTCCGGGCAAACGCTACATCCTGCCTTCCGCACGTGTAATGATCCACCAACCCTGGGGCGGGGTGAACGGACAGGTCTCCGATATCGCCATCCATACCCGTGAACTGCTCAGAATCAAACAGATGACGATCGACTTTTTCGCCAAGCATACTGGAAAGAACACGCAGACCATCGCAACCGATCTAGAACGCGATTTCTTCTTCTCAGCCGACGAAGCGGTGGCATATGGTCTTGTCGACCGGATAATGAGGAGGGACTAGGCTATGGCACGCAATTCAAAAGTCTGTTCCTTCTGCGGAAAAAGCGGAAAGGAAGTCAAGCACCTTATCGATGGTCCTGGAGTCGCCATCTGTGATGATTGCATCAAAATCTGCAATGACATGCTTAAAAACAGTCCGGGATCATCTTCGGAGGAAGCCGCCAATGTTCTTGAAGACATCCCTACTCCCAAAGAAATCCATAATTATCTCGATGATTATGTGATTGGACAGGATGAAGCCAAGAAAGTCCTCTCTGTAGCGGTGTATAACCATTACAAACGGGTGAAATACCAAAGCCAGTTCCAGGCCAGCGGATTGGATATGGATAAATCCAACATCCTGCTTATCGGACCAACCGGTACCGGCAAGACCCTACTTGCGAAAACCCTGGCCAGAAAACTGAAGGTCCCCTTCGCTATCGCCGATGCCACCACCTTAACCGAAGCCGGCTATGTGGGCGAGGATGTCGAGAATATCCTGCTCAAACTGATTCAGAATGCCAATGACGATGTGGCTGCTGCCGAACATGGCATCGTTTTCATCGATGAGATCGATAAAATCTCCAAAAAAGGCGAGAATGTATCCATTACCCGCGATGTATCGGGAGAAGGCGTCCAACAGGCGCTTCTTAAAATCATCGAAGGAACCGATGCGAATGTCCCGCCTCAGGGAGGCCGCAAGCATCCCAACCAGGAGATGATCAAGATAGATACCCGCAATATCCTTTTCATCTGTGGAGGAGCTTTCGTCGGTCTGGATAAAGTGATTGAGAAACGTGTCGCCGCCCACCAGATGGGTTTTGGCGCGACCCTTACGGCAAGTGATGCCAAGGATACCGGCAAGCTGTTCAAACAGCTGCATCCTGACGATCTTATTAAATTCGGACTGATTCCTGAGTTTGTTGGACGTCTTCCGATCCATGTGTCACTCAATAGCTTGACCAAAGCTGATCTGATGCGCATCATCACCGAACCGAAGAACTCGATCATCAAACAGTACCAGGCGTCGTTGGCGCTTGACCATGTGGAGCTTGAGTTTCTTCCCGAGGCTGTCGAAGCTATCGCTGAGAAATCCCTTTCCCAGAAAACCGGAGCGCGTGGCTTACGGTCGATTGTCGAGAATATCATGATCGATGTGATGTATGATATCCCTTCCATGACTGGAGTGAAACGTGTTGTGGTGAACCGCGATACGATAGAAAAATCCGAACAACCCCAGATCATCATGGAAAAAGCGGAAATCGCATGAGCAGGAGGTCCTGATGTTTGTGTATCCGGTAGTTCCTCAGGAAATCCTCGATGCCATCCATAGTTGTTCAGTGGCGGTTGTGGTAGGACACGTCGGCCCCGATGGCGATTGTATACACTCACAGATCGCCATGCAGCAGCTATTGGTGAAACTTGGTGTCGAGGCCCATCTGGTCAATGCCGGACCTTTCGCACGCAAAGAGATCAAAAAATACGAGGATATGTTCGCTCCCCATGTGGATGCCCAGATCCGCGCGAGAAATCCTCTAGTGGTCATGGTTGACTGTTCAACCCTGGACAGGATCGGCTATATCGCGGATGAGATCGAGGGACTCACGGTCCTCACCGTGGACCACCATGCCTCTGGAGAGAAATTCGGGGATCTAAGCTATATTGTCTCCAAGTCATTCTCCACCACCCTCACCATCATGCAACTCTACAAAGCCCTGAAAGTTGAAATAACTCCCGAGATCGCCGACCATATCTTCTTTGGATTGGCAACCGATACAGGATTCTTGAAGTTTATCGGTCCCTATCGGGGCGAAACCTTCAGTCTCATGGGAGAACTGGTTGAGCTCGGGGTTTCCCCAAATGACATTTTCAATCGGATGGAAGGTGGCAATACCTTTGAATCCCAACAGTTTCTCGGCCGCTTGCTACTGCGCTCAGCCCCTCTTCTGGGTGGTCGGGTCATGTTTACCTATGAGACTCCCCAGGATCTGGTGGATTTCGGTATCTCCAACCGTCCTTCGGATACCCTGTACGCCCAGTTGCTGAGCGTGGATGATGTCGAGGTAGTGCTCTACTTTAAAATAGTAGAGGAGAATATCTGGGAAATCGGATTCAGAGCTTCCCATTCCTCATCTGCCGATGTCGGACTGATCGGTGCCGGTTTTGGCGGTGGAGGCCACCGGAAAGCCGCCGGAGCCACGGTTGCCGGAACGATGGAGGATTTGCTTTCCCGTTTGCTGGCGATCATCGAGAAACAGATAGCTCCGTGACTGCATGTCCTAATCAATAGATAATTATCTCTTTGCTTTGATAATACTTGGTTTTGTTTATAGCCAGGGTTGGCATGTTTATTGCTTGTATGTTGCCTCTATCGCACATACAGGAGGAATACATGGACGATATCTTGGCAAAACCACCGACACCACTCACCAGGGCGATTTTACGCTACCAGCGGATGCTTAAGGATGGAAAAGCCTCCCCGGTTGACCTCGATCTGCTCCTGAGTGACATTCTCAAGCAATGCTATACCATCATCTACAGGTATCCAACTTTGATCAAACAACTGGAAGAGGAGGACGCTGCCGAATTCCTTCTCAACCTGGCCACCCGGATCCCCGGTATAGTCCGGGAATTCCGCTATGAATGGATATCTTTTGAAAGCTATCTGAAAAAGATCATCTTCTGGCAGGTAGAGGCTTTCATAAAACGACGCAGGTATCAGGAACGCAGATATGTCTGTGATCCAAATGAACCTGACGAGATTGAAAAACTGATAGCCAGCTCACAGGATTGGACATCGCCCTACCGTACTGTGGCGTGGGAATCGCTTGCCTCCGAAGACCAATCGCTTCCGTATGATAACAGCAACTGGGATATGGACCATCCCTTATGCCAGAAAATCAAGGAACGGATGGGAAAATCGGCAAAACTGAGAAACCGTATGCTCCAGCTGGTCTTATTATGCAGCGACACGCTCAATGCCTGCCAGATAGCCCTTTTGGCTGAGTTCCTCTCTATGGATGAACAGGAACTGGCGGATTTGATAACCCAATCATTGAATCAATGCGATCGGCGCATAGAGATCAACGAAGAACTGCGTTCAGCGCGGGACCTCCATTTTTTTGGGAAGCTCCATCAGGAACGGGAATATGCCATGCTTCAATCCATCCAGGCCGATCCCTACTATATCAAACAGTCCAAACAGCGTTTGGAGCGGGAGACCCAGTTTTTTATGAATCGCCAGCAGGAGGCTTGGCACAGATCAGGCGTTGTCACCCATGCGGTGGTAGGCAAGCTGTTGGGCATTCCCAAAGGAACAGTCGACTCCGGTATGCAGGCTCTGCGGAAAATTGTAGGCGAGTTGGTGGACGATATACCATAAATCGGTTATCCTCGGCTCATGAAGCTATTGTTCGCATCCCAGAATCTCCATAAACGGGACGAGATGGCCAGTTTGCTCATCCCCCATAGGATCATCATGCCTCAGGAAGCTGGTTTTGATTACTCATTCGAAGAGGTTGCCCCCACCTTCCTGGGCAATGCGCTGGGCAAAGCCGAGTATCTTTACCGGCTCTGTGGTCAACCGGTGATCGCCGATGATTCGGGGCTTTCCGTGGATGCCCTGGAAGGAGCTCCCGGGATCAATACCGCCAGGTATGGTTCGGATGTATTCGGACGCATGCTGGATGCTTCTGAAAAAAACCGTTACCTGCTGGAAAACCTGGAAGGGGTTCCCTATGAAAAACGTACCGCCCGCTTTATCTGCGCTCTGGCGTTGGTTCTTTCAGAGGGACGTGAATTCCTGGTCCAAGAGACGGTTGAGGGACATATCGCCACCCAACCGGCCGGAATCGGTGGTTTCGGCTACGACCCGGTGTTCATCGAAAACCATTCTGGAATAACCATGGCGGAACTTCCAGAAGGAACAAAGAACCTGATAAGCCACCGGGGGCGGGCCGCGCGCCGCATGCTTGCCATTATCGCCACCCTTGAGCAAGAGGAGTCATACCATGTCTGCTGATAAAAACACATATTCAATACCTGAACGCAAGGATGTACCTGAATCCGATACCTGGGATCTGGGATCACTGTATAGTTCTCCACAAGCCTGGGAAGTGGATTGCAAACGCCTGCAAACCGCTATTGGAGAGGCAGCTTCCTTCCAAGGAAGTCTGGGCGATTCTCCCGATGCCCTGTTGGCCGCCCTTGGTTGGCTGAGTGAGAAAAACCAGCTGCTGGAACGCATGTATTCATATGCACACCTGCGCCACTCAACCGATGGTGGAGATCCCTCCAACCAACGCGGATTGGGGATGGCGACCCAGCTTTATGCGGCTTTCGCGGCGGCCACCTCGTTTTTTGATCCTGAAATCCAAGCTATCGACAGTCAAACCCTTGAGCAGTGGATGGCGCTTCCCATTTTTGAAGACTACCGGATCATGCTGGGAAAGCTGTTGCGTTTCAAGCCCCATGTGCTCACCCAGAATGAGGAACGCATCATGGCCATGCAATCGGAAGTCGGTGGTATTCCCCATGAGGCTTTTGGCGCGTTGACCAATGTGGATTTCGATTTCGGTACCATTGCCACCGCGGAAGGGGAGCTCCCCTTGTCACAGAGCACCTTCAGCATGTTTCTGCAGAATAAGGATCGCTCGCTCAGGGAAGCGGCTTACAGACAGTTCTATGCAGTCTATGACCACCATAGGAATGTGCTCACGAATCTGTACGCAGGCAGTGTGAAACAAGACATCTTCCGCGCAAAGGTCCGCAAATACCCCGACGCCCGGCAGATGTTCCTTTTTCCAGACAATGTGGAGACTTCGGTATATGACAATCTGGTGGACTCAGTCCACGGCGCCCTCCCCCTGCTCCACCGCTACTACACTCTGCGCAGAAAGATGCTGAAGCTTGACCGCTTGGCCCATTACGATGTGTATGTTCCTCTGGTAGAGGGTATTTCGGTACACCATACCTATGACCAAGCCGTGGATATAGTCTGCGAGGCGCTGGCTCCACTAGGCCAGGCGTATGTGGATACCATCCGGACAGGGCTCACTACCGAACGCTGGGTGGACCGGTATGAGAACAAAGGCAAGCGTTCCGGAGCTTTCTCGTCGGGCTCCTATCAGGGAAAACCGTATATCCTCTTGAACTACAAGGAGGATGTCCTCCGCGATGTCTTCACCCTGGCACATGAGGGAGGGCACTCCATGCACAGCTATTACAGTGTGCGCAACAATCCTTTCCCTTCCTATGACTATACGATTTTTGAAGCGGAGGTGGCTTCCACCTTCAACGAACAGCTGGTGGCAGACTATCTGTTCAAACATGCTGAGAGTCAGGAGATGGCAGCCTACGTGGTTGGCAAGCAATTGGATGATATCGTGGCCACGCTGTTCCGCCAGACCATGTTCGCTGAATACGAGGCCCTGGTCCACCAACAGGTGGAGCAGGATGAGCCGATCACCGTGGATTCACTGCGGGCAGTCTACCGCAGGCTGCTCGAGACGTATTTCGGTCCAGAAGTGGAATTCCTACCCGAAAGCGATCTTGAGGGTTTGCGTATCCCACACTTCTACAATGCCTTCTATGTCTACAAATACGCCACAGGCATCTGTGCTTCGATGGCTCTGGCTGACAAGGTTCTACATGGCAGCCCATCCGACAGGGAACAGTATCTGGCATTCCTGAAATCAGGCGGTTCCACATACCCTATCGATTCATTGCGGAAAGCCGGCGTGGATATGGGCTCAGTGGAACCCATCAGGCAAGCCATGCGGCAATTCGGTATCCTACTGGATCGTTTTGAACAATTGGCGCTGTAGTGGTGGATACCCAGGTATTCCATGGATCATCACCTCTTCCAATCACCATATCCACGTACAACCTGGAGGAATTGGATGCGTACAGGTGATTATAAAGCCATACATCAGAATTTCAAAGTCAAATTGGAATTTCCCATGGATAACGGCAATGCAGGCTTTCAATGCGGTTGACAGAACAAATCACAGAGTTCTAAGAGAGTCGGCATTCAGAAGAAATGTGATCGCATTGATCTTTCGATACCCGTTTTCCATCAGGGTGAACGGATCATCATCCATTGTAATGACAATTTTTTTATAGCCATCATCTATATTCTTGAAAGAGGATAGCTCTTGTTCCTTTTTCGCTGGGTCGGTTATGGAATAGGCCACTTGAATATAATAGGAATCATGATTGTCAGATGCAATGAAGTCGATTTCTTTTGCATTGTTTTTTCCAATGTCAACCGTATATCCACGTCTGATCAGCTCCAGGTAAACTATATTCTCAAGAGCATGCGTCACTTCGACTTGCCGGTAATTCATTTTTGCGTTTCTCAGACCTATATCTGAAATATAGTACTTATTCAAGGTTTTCAGATATTCTTTGCCCTTGATATCGTATCTGTAGACCTTGTAAAAAAGGAATGATTCACAAAGGTATTCCAGATAATTGCCGACAGTATCGGCGGTAATGGATTTGAAACCATTTGTTTTAAGTGTATCAGCAATTTTTTTTGCACTTATCGTGGAACCTATGTTTGAACAAAGAAAATCATAAACCGCATTGAACATGCTTGGATTCCGTATTCCGTAGCGATCGATAATATCACGCGAGGCAACTGTCTGTTCCAGCATTTTCAAGTATTCTGTTTTACTTTTGGTTGATTCCTCAGTTACAGCGTACGGAAATCCACCGTACAACATGTATTCGTTAAACGCTTCCCTTATATCTCCACCCTTGAAGCTGTAGAATTCGGAAAATGACAGAGTGAATACCTTGATTTCTATGCTTCTGCCTCTTAGTGCGGTGTTGATATCTTTTGAAAGGAGTTTTGAGTTTGAGCCGGTGATATACACATCGCAATCAGAGTTCTTAAGACTGTTGACCAAATCATCGAAACCATCGACATACTGTATTTCATCAATCATTACATAATACTTACCAGTGTCAGACTGAGTACTTTTAATGTAGTTATATAGAGCATACGGATCTCTGAGACGTTTGTTTTCAATGTTTTCCAAGTTGATTCTGATAATGTGGTCATCTTTGATTCCGTTGTCTACGAGATACCTGTGATAAATCTCAAACAGAAGAATACTCTTACCGCATCTTCTGACACCGGTAATGACTTTTATGATGTCTTTATCTTTGTAATCTAGAAGTTTTTCAAGGTAAACAGGCCTGTCAATAATCATGATTCAATGCTACTCGAAATACTTTTATAAATCAAGATTTTTTCGATTAAGTCCTTTGGCCAATAAAATAGGAACCATTGATTTGTTTCTTCGGCGAATTCCCTGGCACGGCTTTTTACTTTCTGGCCAGTGGATACGGAGATCCGACTCCCATCCTCATCGTAGGCATGGTAATACCAGATAATCTTCCCGCTTCTCACTGTTCTTTTGTACAAGGAAAACTCTTCACGAAATCTCATGAAAACCCCCAATCTTAATGGTGTCACAATTGGTGTCACACCTCGGGGTGAGGGTCTTATATAAAAAAAACACCCTCACCATATTGTTATATGATAAGGGTTTGTAGTATGCGGCAGAGAGGACTTGAACCTCCACAAGCTCTCGCCCACTAGCACCTCAAGCTAGCGTGTCTACCAAATTCCACCACTGCCGCAAAACTGACAGGCATTAAACTACACTATCGGAGCCCTGTTAGTCAATACTAAAAAGGCAATTGGATTCTTCTGGATCTCCCTCTACCAAAGTCAAAACAGTCCCTCCGTAATACCAATCAAAAAGGTGTGGGAAAGTTCATGGAAAGTGCGTTGAAAACCAAGAAACTGTGCGTTAGCCGCACCGGTGATACCATGTTACAATCTTTCAGGAAGTATTGATCACCATACATGACGGAGATGTTCTGGATGAGTAACAAAATCATGAAGAAAACCTTGCGGGATAGCTTTTCCTCCTATGTTTTCCTCCTACCATGGCTGCTTGGTTTCTTTGTTCTGACATTGTATCCCATGTTCTATTCCCTGTATCTGGCATTCACTAAGTTCAATATCCGTCAGCCTCCCCAATGGATCGGGTTGCAGAATTTCATCATCATGTTCGTGGGAAACGCCCGTTTCCCCAAAGATGAACGCTTTCTCAACTCATTGTTGGTCACCTTCAGGTTTGTCTTCGTCTCAGTGCCCCTCAAGCTGGTATTCGCTTTGGCCGTCGCCATGCTTATGAGCCGAAAACTCAGATTGATACCGCTGTACAGGGCTCTCTACTACATCCCCACACTGCTTGGCGGATCGGTAGCCATTTCGGTGCTTTGGCGCAGGATTTTTGCGGGAGACGGATTGCTGAATCTCATTCTGCAAAAAGCCTTCAATGCCACCGACCTTCCAGCGTGGATATCGAATCCCAAGTATGCCCTATCCACCCTCATCCTTTTGGCTGTCTGGCAATTCGGATCACCCATGATCATCTTCCTGGCGGGGTTGCAGCAGATACCGCGAGAATACTATGAGGCATCCAGCGTGGATGGAGCGGGAAAAACCAGACAATTCTTCACCATCACCCTGCCCTGTCTTTCTCCCATCATCTTTTTCAATTTCATCATGCAGATGATCAGCGCTTTCCAATCATTCACCCAGGCCTTCATCGTCTCAAATGGATCGGGGGGGCCCTTGGACTCCACTATGTTCTATAGCTTGTACCTGTACATAAAAGGCTTCGGTTTTGCCGAAATGGGATATGCGGCTGCCATGGCCTGGATTCTGCTCATCATCATAGCCATCCTAACCGCTGTGGCTTTCAAGATGTCGGGTACGCTGGTGACCTATGGAAGTGGAGAATAAGGCATATGCAAAAAAAAACCACCGACGCCATCAACCGGCTTTTCGCCAACCTAATCATCATTGTTCTAGGTCTAGGCATGCTGTATCCCATTCTTTGGCTCATAGCGGCTTCATTCAAACCGAGCAACACCATTTTCAGCAATCCGGGTTTGATTCCGACCACTTTCACCTGGGATAACTACCGCACCGGATGGGAAGGTATCGGTATTGTGGGTTTCGACACCTTCTTCAGGAACAGCTTCATCATCTGCGTGCTCAGTGCCATCGCCAATACCGTATTCTGTTCTATCACCGCGTACGCATTTGCCCGCCTTAGGTTTATTGGAAAAAAAATGTGGTTCGCGGCGATGATGGCCACGCTTATGCTGCCAACCCACGTAACCACGATACCCCGCTATATCATCTTCCGTTCCTTTGGGTGGGTTAACACTTTTCTACCCATTATCGTACCCAAGTTTTTCGCTACCGACGCGTTCTTCATTTTCCTGCTGGTGCAATTCATCCGCGGATTGCCCAAGGATATCGATGAGGCAGCCCTGATCGACGGCTGTGGGAAATTTGGCATCTACACCAGGATAGTCATGCCGTTGACCCTTCCGGCGCTTATCACTACGGTCCTATTTACTTTTCTCTGGACTTGGGATGATTTTTTCAACCAGTTGCTGTATCTCACTTCACCCGACAGATACACCGTCCCCATGGGGCTGCACCTCTTTCTGGATTCCTCAGGCATGTCATCATGGGGGCCGATGTTCGCCATGTCGGTGCTCTCTCTGGTTCCCGCCTTCGTCCTGTTCTTTTCGCTGCAGAAGTATTTCGTGAGGGGAATCGCAACCACAGGTATCAAGGGATAAGGAAATCCCTTATTTTTCAAGGAGGTTCGAACATGAAAAGAATTCTATCGGCTTTATTGGTTCTTTTGTTGGGAGCCAGCATGGTTTTTGCAGCCGGAGCCGCAGAGGCTCAGAAAGTTGAAACCGGTCTCACCACTATCCGTTGGGCTTATTGGGGAAGCGGTGCGCGGATAACCATCAGTCAGGAAGCGATTGATCTGTACCAGACACGCAATCCAAACGTCAAGGTGAATCCGGAAGTATCCGGTGGAGCCGGTGACCATTTTGTGAAGGTTGATACCCAGATTGCGGGCGGAAATGGCCCGGATATCATCCAGATGGGTGGAAATATCGCCGATTATGCCAGCATTCTGCTACCCTTGGACGGGTATGCCGGTAACCTTCTCAATACCGCGGTGATAGATCCAAGTGCTGTCGCTTCCGGTACTATTGGCGGCAAGCTCCTGGGAGTCTCCACTGGAGTGACGATGCCAGCCCTGGTTTTCAACAAATCGATGATCGAGCGTGCAGGGGCGCCTCTGCCAAAGACTTCCCTGACGTATGCTGAGTTCCGCGACTACCTGGTGCTTCTCAAATCCAAGCTGCCCGCGGGCGTGTATCCGATGCAGGATATCGGAGTCATGTCGAGCAATTCCACACCTTTCGGGTATTGGTCCCGCTATAATGGCACTCCGCTGTATACCGCCGCTACTTCTTCGACCGCGGTGACCGCCGCTGACGCCCAGAAGTATCTTGAACTGTTCAAGGATTTGCGGACCAATGGTTTGATTCCTCCTGCCGATGTCGCTTCCGGATATGCCGAGACCAATGCGGATACCTCGGCTCTGATTGCCGGTAAAGTGGCTATCGGTTACCTGTTTACCAACCAACTGGGTGGGTATCAGGCTGCCACTAAAGATGAACTCATGCTTATGGAATTCCCAGGTGCCGCCGCCACCAAAGCCTTGTGGCAGGCTCCTAGCCAGTTCTATACCGTGAACAAAGACTCCAAGAATGCCGCCGAAACCGTAAAATTCATCAATTTCCTAGTCAACGATCCCGATGCCGCCAGAATTCTTGGCAGCAACCGGGGAGCTTCCGCTTCTTCCAGCGCCCGTGCGGCTGGCGCGAGTTCTCCTGCGGATCAGAAGGTTATCGACTACATGCAGGTGGCCGGGCCACACTCTTCAGCTGAAACCGACCATGTTCCCAACGATACTGAGTTCAACAGCACCCTCTATCTCATTTACCAGAGAGTGGCGTTCGAGCAGGCTACACCCCAGCAAGGTGGACAGCAGATCCATGAGCTGCTTCTGAGACTGATTGCCAAATAACTGACCTGATTACCGGTGGGGAGCAGTGATGCTCCCCACAATCATGTTCACAGTTGGAGCCGGTGGTAAGGATCCCGGTTAAGGTTCCCCCATAAATCCCTTTCCTTTTTTCGATTCCAATGGTAGGCTATCTACAGGTAAACGGATGTTAAGGATTCTCCCATGGAATTGAACGAACAGCAAACCGCAGCGGTGACATACAATGGTGCAGCGCGCAATATACTGGTAAACGCCGGAGCCGGGTGTGGAAAGACCCGCGTGGTCATCGCCAGGGCCGCGCATCTGTGCAAAACCGGTACCGATCCATCCCGGATACTCATCATGACCTTTACCAACCGTGCCGCCAGGGAAATCAAACAGCGCCTTAGAACCGAACTGGGGGAGAGTGCTGAAACCATGCAGGCTGGCACATTCCATGCCTTCTGTCTCAAAGTGATGTCGCAGATTCCAAAAAGTTTCGAGGTGAACGGCCTGAACATCATCGATGCGGATGACCAGAACAGCCTCATGGGTTTGATACGGAAAAACGCGGTCAAACAGCTTCAGGGGCCCAAACGGGGTTTCCCTACCTCGGAGAAATTGCTTTCCTACTACTCCTATAGCCGCAATACCTGCCGTGATCCCAAGGAATATCTGGAACGGGAGACTGATCTGGAACCCGGGAATATCGGCGTATGCCTGGAAATCTTCATAGAATACCAGAAAGCCAAGAATGAGCGGGGCTATCTCGATTTCGATGATCTGCTACAGTGCTTCTCCGACTCCCTCACCGTCAAACCCGCTCTCCGCAAGGCGGTCTGCACGTTGTTCGATGAAGTTCTTGTGGACGAGATGCAGGATACCAATCCTATCCAGTTCAGCATACTCAAACATTTCAGCGCTGAAAAAGTCCGGCTTTTCTGTGTGGGTGATCCCGCCCAGTCGATATATCGCTTCAGAGGAGCCGAATTCAAGCATGTATATGAGTTTGAATCGATATTCGGCGACAGCGTCACCTTGCCCCTTTCAACCAATTACCGGAGTTTCCAGGAGATTCTGGATTTCTCCAACTGGCTGCTCAACAAATCACCCCTCGCCTACCACAACGATCTGTGTTCTTCGCGCGGGATGTGCCAGGTACTGCCACGGATAGAGGATTTCGAACACCAATCGGATGAGGCCACCTGGATAGCCGATTATATTGTCGCCTGTACCGAACGGAAGATCCCCATGAGCGATATCATGATTCTTTACCGGACCGCCTATGAAGCGCGTTCTTTGGAAGCCGAGCTGATCCATCGGGGGATACCCTACCGCTTCATCGGGGGAATGGTTCTCACCAAGTCAGCGCACGTGCGCGACATCATGAGTCTATTGCGTCTGGCACGCAACCCGATGGACGATCTGGCCTGGATGCGGTATCTGCAGTTGTGGCCCCGGATCGGCGAACGGACGGCCGAGCGGATTATCGCCTCCATGGCCCAAGCGGATCAGACAGCCAGTGGCGCTTTGGAAGTGTTGCGGGAGCAGATGGGGACCGAACATCCCGCCACTACGGCTTTTTCTGTGGCGATAGGTAACTTCGCACGACCGGCTGAATGTGTCAAACAGATCAACAATCAGATGAAACCCATTCTCAGTGAACGCTACGATCACTGGGCCCAACGGGCTAAGGATCTGGAGCTGTTGGAACAGGTGGCCCAGAACTACCATTCCACCTCTGAATTCATCGATGACTTCACTTTGGAACCCTTGAATGACACCCAGATAAGCAATGAACACAATGATGATGCAGTCACTCTCATCACTGTGCATAGTGCCAAGGGAACCGAGGCGGGCATTTGCATCGTCGCGGGTGCCACCCAGTCCAACTATCCCCACTTCCGCAGTCTTGGCGATCTGGATGCCGAGGAAGAGGAACGGCGCGTTCTGTATGTGGCCTGCACCCGTGCGAAGAATGAGCTGATCATCACCCGTTCCGCCTTCCAGCGCAATGCCTTCTGGGTGGAACAATCACCGGCATGTGGCGAAGCCTATTTTCTGCAGGAAATACCCGGGCAACTCGTAAAAGAGACCCTGCATGGCTGGAATCCAGGAAAAAACAACGGCTTGGGGTCTTTACAGGATATCTATTGATGGTGCCCTTTCCTGGTGGACTCCGTGGAGACCGCCATGAGCGGATGCCACAGACATACCCTCAATGGGCGTTTTTAAGGCCGGCTCCACACAGCGGGAATATGGCTGACAGCGAGGCATCTTCGGGATATTTCTCCATATATGCCAGATATCCGGCATAGTTGGCGGCGCTGGTGATCTCCACATAGATGCCCTGGGCAGCCAGAGCCGCTCTTGCGGCAAGGATCTGTGACTCCGTTACCGTGATGAACGATCCTCCATTGGCACGCACAGCCTTCAGGATCTCCTTGCCACGGGCGGGCTGAGCACTGGCGATGCCTTCAGCCTGGGTCGCCGTAGTCGCATAAGGTAGATAATCGGTTTCCCCTTGGAAAAACGCCTTGGCCAGGGGTGAGCAGTTCTCAGCCTGGATAGCGATCAGCCGTGGCATTCTCCCGATATATCCCCAATCCTGCAATTCCGCCAAAGCGATGGAGACCCCCATCAACAGGGTCCCATTGCCCACCGGAACAAACAACAATTCTGGCAGCATGCCCTGAGTCTGTTCGAAAATCTCGTAGAGATAGGTTTTGGTGCCTTCCCAGAACAGCGGGTTGAAGATATGGCTGGCATAGAAACGACCGGTTTGCCCCACCATTTGGATAGCCGCGCGGGCGGTATCCTCACGGTTTCCCTCTACCTTATGGATGATGGCTCTGTGGGCGACAATCTGATCGATTTTCTTCACACTGGTTGAAGCGGGGACAAACACATCGCAGCCGATTCCCGCACGGGCGCAATACGCGGCTATCGCAGTGCCGGCGTTGCCACTGCTATCGGCTATGGCTTGGGTTACTCCCAGATCTTTCATCATCGAGACCAGCACTACCGCTCCACGATCCTTGAACGACAAGGTAGGCATGTAGTAATCGGCTTTACCCCAGACCGATGGACCGACTTTGACCAGGGGGGTGCCACCCTCGCCCAAGGTGAGTTCCTTCCAGGATTGGGGAGCCAGCACCGGCAGGGCATCCACATATTTCCAGAGGGAATGGTCGCTGCTCAAACGGGTCCGGGAAAAATCGATACGCTTTTTTTCATACTCCAGGTTGAGCATTCCCCCACATCCGCAACGGAAACGGTTATCTGTGATGGGATAGGTTCTCTGGCAATCTACACATTTATATTGCATGGCGATCTCCTTGCTTGTGTTTTCATCCCTGATTATATATCATTTTTCCAGGATGTCGTGTGCAATCGACTAGGAGGAACACATGCGTGTGGACGATCTGGATACCCCTGCCCTGCTGATCGATCAGCATATCATGGAGCAGAATATCAACTCTATGCAACGTCAAGCCGATCTCTGGGGAGTAGGCTTGCGGCCGCACACCAAGACCCACAAGATGCCGTATGTCGCCTCATTGCAGCTGGCTGCGGGAGCCTCGGGAATCACAGTGGCGAAGACCGGAGAAGCCGAAGTGATGGCCGCCAATGGTATCAGTGATATTTTCATCGCCAATGAGATTGTCGGCCACAAAAAGCTTGAGCGCATCCTGGCACTCGCAAAAATGGGTGCCACCATCTCCTTTGGCGTGGATAGCCTTGATGCCCTGAAACAGATATCCCAGGTTTTCTCCCAGGAGTTCCCCGCCCATGTCCTGGTTGAAATTGAAACCGGAGAAAACCGTTCGGGAATCATCAAGGATGAGTCTTTTCTTGAATTGATCAGGTATATGGCCCAAACACCCGCCATCCACTTCAAAGGGGTATTCTCACACGAAGGCCATACCTACAAGGCCAAAGACCATGCTGATTGTCTGGCTCTGTTCGCCGCCTGCCAGAAACAGACCTTGCATTTTGCCCAACTGGCAAGAGAAAACGGATTGGCCTGTACCACGGTCAGCATAGGATCGACTCCCAGCTTGCTGATAGCCGCCATATACAAAGCCACCTTGGAACCGGGAATCACCGAGATCCGTCCAGGAACCTATGTTTTCATGGATGCCGCGCAGGGCAATGCCATCGGATCCCACCAGTCTTGCGCAGCCACTGTGTTGGCCACCATTATCAGCAAACCTACTGATGAACGGGTCATCGCCGATGCAGGCGCCAAAGCGCTCACCATGCAGACCCGCACGGAGGGGATCTGCGCGACTGTGGGAAAAGGCCTGGTGCTCAACCACCCCGGGGTTGCCGTAGACAGTGTCTATGATGAGCACACGATCTTCTACCATAAAGCTTTCCACGACTCAGTCGGGATTGGCGACACGATACAGATCATCCCCAATCATATCTGCCCAGTGGTGAACCTCTATGATCAAGCGTATGTTACCAGAAATGGAGCGGTTGAACGGATTGTTCCTATTCTCTGCCGCGGTAAAACCCAATAGGTCAGACGCCCACGGTAAGGCTGCGCCTCTCCATCAGCATAGTATCCGCCCAACGTCCGTCAGAGAAATGGCCGATCCGCTCACGTCGTCCCACCAGCCTGAAACCACACCGGCTGTGCAAGGCGAGACTCGCCTCATTATCGGCGATGATGCGCGATTCCAGCGTCCAGAATCCATTTTTTTCCGAGGTTTCAATCAGAGCCATCAACAGCTGGGTACCGACTTTCTTCCCCCGCTGGTCCGCTGACACATAGATGCTCAACTCCGCTACGCCCTGGTAGGCACATCGATTGCTTACCCGGGAAAGAGCTGCCCAGGCAATTGTTTTACCCTCATCACAGGCTACCAGACGGCAAGGGACCACATGGGAGGCATCCCATTCTTTATACGAGGGAGCCTCCGACTGGAAGGTGGCGATCCCTGACCTGACTCCCTGCATGTAGATTTCAGTAACGGCTGGCCAGTCGTTTTCAACCATATCACGGATTATCATGGCGGAGAGCATATAGGAAAGAAGGTTTTTGTAGAAGAGGCTGCCAGTAGTCCCCCACACACATCTATATCCATCTGGATATAAATTATATATCCATTGCGATGATAATAAAATTCAAGCAAGTACAGTACAGTTGTTTTAAAGGACACCGATGAGCCTCGAAAAACTGGTTGCTTCAAACATCCGCCGATTCCGCCTACAGAACAAGCTTACCCAGGAAGAGCTGGCCAGCCGTTGTGGCATGCCGACTTCCTACATCGGCATGATTGAGACCTATCGGAAAATTCCGAAACTGCCCAATATCGAGCGTATCGCCCAGGGATTGGGTATCGATCCCACCGAATTGTTGAAACCGTTGGAGGGAAACCCCCGTAAAAACCAGATACAAGGCGTTTCGGAGGAATTCCAGCCAACCGATCCTGTTTTGGCAGAGATACTTGAAATCATCAAACGCAACTCCCGCTAGGCCGTATCCACCAGACCACCCTATGATCGCCGGTGCCTAGAACCTGGCTCCATAGCCGGCAAGAGCATCATCGATAATCTGCAGGAGTCCTTTCATATCGATTGAACCATCCGCTTTTCTCCCTGGCACGATACTGGTATCCGTAGATAGGAAAATCCGGGGGCCAATCACCTCTCCACGGGAATTGTGGCTCTGTGCGCCATTATGGAAATAGTTGTCCGGTGAAACAAGACTGGGCATCTCCTTGATATTGTCCGCCGAGGATCCGTGTATCGAAATGGTGTTTTTCACGATGAAGGAGCGCATTCCCCCGCTTTTTCCATAGAGGGAGATGTTGTAGCTGCTGTTACCATACGAGGTGTTGTTCTCCAGAATGATCGCCGGGTTGGAGTTGCTGGTGATTCCGGAGGCTCCATTGGCATAGGCGATGCTGTTTCGCAACACATGGGCGACTTCGATGCCATCTCCTCCGAGCTTGAAACCATTGCCATCACCGTTGCCTGAACCATCGGATAGTGAACCGTTCTTATAGGCGACACAGGACTCGATAGTCACCACGCCGATGGGTCCGCTCTCGATTTTGGTGAACAGATCCCATCCATCGTCAATGTTGCTGTATCCAATACACCCACGGAAGACATTTCCCCCTCCACAGGTGAGTTTGGCGGCGAATCCATCGGCATTGTTGGCGGCGGGATCACAATTGTCGTGGGAGGTACAGTTCAGAATCAGATTGTCCGCAGGCCACTTTTCAAAAGGCTCACCGCTGTTACCACTGATCTGCAATCCAGTATCGCCGCACCGGTACGTCCAGACATCCGACACAATGTTGTGGTTGCCTGATATCTGCAGTCCTTTGATATTGTAGGGGGTATTACAGACATCGATCCCCTCGATCAGCCAGTAATCCCCCCATACCTGCAGGCCTCCCTGGGCACCGCTGAAATCCAGTACAGCCCGTTCTCCTACAGCCGACTTCAGGATTTTCCGATTCTGCGTATTCCCATTGTTACCCCGTTCGATAATGACTGCCCGGGTGGGATAGTAGGTTCCACCGGCGAGCACGATGGGCTGGCCTGGTCTGGCGTAGTTGATGCCTGAAGCCAGATCCAGAGGATCGCTTGCCGTGCCGCGGCCAAACGGAGAACCGTGGGGACTGACATGCAATTGTGAACCGGCATAGGTCAGGTAGATCACCGTGTGCATGATGGTCACCGGCGCATAGCTTTCCACATACTGTTTGAGTTCCCGGTCATAGGCGGCGATCACCTGCCGTTCTCCCGGCCTGAAAGAAGCCTCGGGAGTAAATGTCACAATATAGTCATTGATGCCCTTCTTAAGCGGGAAGAAGGCGGTGAAATCCTTATCATGGATAATCGTCTGGTTCTTGACCAGAACGTTGCCGTCGGTGTCCTCCACCTTGAGGTTTCCATCGGCATTGGCATTGAATACAAAAGGATAGCGGTCCTCCACATAGGTTGAGGGAGAATCCACGCGCGTTTGAAGGGGTATCAGTTCGGGAGGTTCTGGCTGCGCCGGAGGGTCACTCTGCGCATCGGTGACGGTGAAGGACACCTCGCTGACCGTCACGTTGCAGCCCCGGGCTACCGCGAAACCTACATAGTCCTTGGCTTTGTCGAGCTGCATGAGCTTATCGGTTCCGTACATGATATACTCTGTGACGGTATCCTCTCCCGCGTATTCCTTGGCGAATATGGCATGATAACCGGTATTGGTTTTCTTCAAGGTAAGAGTATACACATCCTGGGCTTCCACCAGGTCGGATGGATCATAGCTGAACGCATGGGCCACACATCGGCTCTCCTGGGCAATGCCGGAATCACCTAGGGCAAGCACCTCGGGAGTGATGCCTGACACAAACCTTGCTCCCAAGGTATCCTTGCTGGTTTTCTTGGTTCCACCGATCACTTCCTCGAACTTGGTGGCGATGATGCCGGCGGAATTCGTGTAGTGGTTCACCATGCTCACCCCGTTCTGGCCAAGACTGTCCATGACCAGCAGGCCAAACCCCTCCTGCCCATCGGCGGTGATATTGATATAATCGATGGTGAAGGTCGCGGTGAGCTCAAAATTCTCTCGCATTGCATCGATCTCAGTGTAGTAGAAGGAAATCCCATCGTGGAATGCGGTGAATTTCCCCCCCTTCTGATCTATCTCTGAAGTGGATGGATTGTAGGTGCAGGAGAACAGTCTGAAGGTAGGCAGATCACTGTCGATCATCTCCATCCGGTTGATATCCGTTTTGGAGGATTGGCCGAAACAGGTGAAATACCACTCGCGCTCGGCTCCCTTGCGTACGGTTTTTCCCAAAACAGTGGACATGGACCGGTCCGCGCCACGCACGGCTGTCACGGAAAGTCCATATTTCCTGCCCACCACCAGATTGGCGACCACTGCTTCGGTTTGGGTGGTGGGGGGGAGCACCAGGGGGCTTCCATCCAGCAGATCGGTACAGACCACCTCGTAGTATTCAGCTTCCTTGATAGTATCCCATGAAAGCGCCAGGCTGCCGCCACCGGTATTGAGCGCACTCAGCAGTGGGGTATCGAGCGGCAATGAGTATTCAAATGGACGTTTTTCAGACATCTTGGTGGCAGATTCATCATTGCGTGCCGCAGTAATGATAAAATAGTAGCGGCCACTCTTTCCTGGTTCAAATTCCACCGATTTGGTCTCACGTTTCGATTTTCCCACCGATCTGGAATCAACCAGTTCTCCTTGGGAATCAAACATCTCGACGATGGCCTTGTCGGCCCCATCGGAACCTGTGATCAAATTGAAAGAAACCGCTATCCTTTTAGGATTACCGCTTTTCGGTTCAATGGATACAAAGGCGGGATCTGCAACCGCACCCCAGTCCTTTCGGTCGGAATCCGCCGCAAGCGAAGCGGTACTCAGACAAAACACTGCAACCAGCACCCCGAGAATGACTTTCCCTCGCATGGACCACCTTCCATTGATAAAAAACACCAACACAGATGCCCCTGCCGGCAAGGACATCTGCGTTGTTTCGCCTAACCGGAACTGGATAGGACCTATTTGACCACAATCTGATAGATATTGATCCCACTGGATTTTGAGTACACCACATATTCTCCAGCTGCAGGGATGGTGGCTGTAGCCATACCGGCGATACCGGAATCGGCCGGGGCGGTCAGTTCCCCGATTACCGTACCATCCACCGCGCAGAGCAAGAGTATGCGGGCATCGGTCTTGCTGCTGCTGTTTGTGTAGATGGTGAGGGCGGCTTTTCCTTGGGTGGTGAAATGAACCGAGCGGTATTCTGCCTTTCCGCTACCGTTCAGTTTGATCCTGGCATTGAAAATCTCACCGTCCTGGGCGGTTCTGGGCTCATCGATGGCCTCGACGTTCACCGCTTTCTCCGCAGTGGCGAAGATACTGAATCCATCGATGGTGACCGTGGTCTTGATGGTGGCGGCTTCCAGATCATTGGCGCTGATATACTCCTCGGCAAACAATGCCGGACAGAGGAACAAACCCAACACCAGCATGATCGCCATGGCTCTCAAACCAAAAATGTTCTTCTTCTGCATACAACTCTCCCCTTTCCTGTGCCTTGATAACATATTCTTATTATACAAGCGATAATGGAATGATGGGAAAATTTGAATTTGAAAATTCCGACCTTTTTTATAACAATACCAGTAATTCCACAAAGAAAAGCCATCCTCCGGGGAAGATGGCGGTGATAGCCGGTGCAAGAACATCCATTAGAGATCGATCCAGTATTCCTTGGGAACCGGATTGGCACCTTCCCAGATCACCTGGCGGAAGTGTACCGGGTCGGTGTTGCCTTCGGTATTGATGAACAGAATCTGGCTGTTCCCATCGATCTGAAGGGCCTGGCGCAGAGCCTCCACCCCTTGTTCCTTCATGATGGTGACAAAAGCCCCTAGGGTGACCGCCCCGCTTTCCCCGCTGATGATGAACGGATCACCTTTCAAAGGCGTAGCGTAGATACGCATACCCTTGGCGGCGACATAGTCGGGAACGATGACAAATGCATCCGCGGTTTCCTTGAGGATATTCCAGGCAATCGGACTGGGATCACCGCAGGCCAGACCGGCCATGATGGTATCCAGGTTTCCCGATATATTGTGGGGCATGCCATCGTTGATCCTGACACTTTCATAGATGCAAGGCGCTTTATCAGGTTCCACCACAATGCATTTGGGCGCATCCTGCCCGAACAGGCTATGGTAATAACCGATCACGGAGGCGGCCAAAGCCCCCACTCCGGCCTGCACGAACACGTGGGTTGGCTTCACGATTCCATTGCCACTAAGCTGTTCCTGGGCTTCGACCAGCATGGTCAGATACCCCTGCATGATCCAAGTGGGGATCTCGGTATAGTTATCCCAGCTGGTGTCGCTGATAATCTGCCAGCCATGGCGCGCTCCATCGATCGCCACCTGCCGGACAGCGTCGTCATAGTTGCCTTCCACCACCACTACGGTGGCTCCATTGCTCTTGATGGCATCGATACGGCGGACACTGGTTTCCGAATGCACATAGATCACACATTTGAAGCCAAGCTTCTGGGCCGCCCAGGCGATACCCCGCCCGTGGTTTCCATCGGTGGCGCTGGCAAAGGTGATATCACCCAGCTTCTCTTTGACCTGTGGCGAGGTCAGATAGGCATAACTGGTCTCCTGATCCTGCAGTCCCAGTTTACTCTGGATGAACCGATAGAGGGCGAAAGAACCCCCAAGTACCTTGAAGCTGTTCAATTCGAGACGGTTGGCCTCGTCTTTGATCCAAAGACCACCGACACCGAACATTCTGGCGAGATTGGGAAGAGCCCGCAGGGGACTCATCTGATAACCGGGGATTTGCCGGTGGAATTTCCGGGCTGACCGGGCTTTTTCGATAGAGAACAGTTCTTTGGATAGCGCGAGATTCTTGACCTCATGCTCCTTGACCACCCATGAAATATCCGGCTTTGTGTTTGTCATATAGTATACTCCATTGCAAATATTGTTGTTTTCACTATTCTTACCAAGATTAACTTACATCTACAGAAAAATTTCAAGCCTTTTTTGTGGTCTTAATGAATATTATGAAAATCAACAAATCTGGGCAAACCCTCTCTTAGCTCCTCCAGTGTATCCCATGTTCCAGTGGAACACCATATTCCACTCCCATGGAAACGGTTGATTTCCTTCCGATATGGAACACCCCCGGAAGTTGTTTCCAAATCCAGGGGTGATGATGCAAGCCGATAGATGTATATGCCGGTAAGACGTCTTTGGAGAATCAGCCTTTCACTCCGCTCGTGATAAACGCCTCGATGATGTTGCGCTGGATGAACAGATAGATGATGATGATGGGCAGGGAAGCCAAGGTGGCGGTGGCCATGAAGGGTCCCCAGCGGTTCCCCATCTCAAAATCCAGGAACTGCTGCAAACCGATGGTCAAGGTCCGTTTCTCACTCTTGGTAAGCACCAGCAGAGGCCAGAAGTATTGGTTCCATCCATCGATCACACAGAGGATGAACATCGCCGAGATCGATCCCTTGCACAGTCCCACCACCACATTGCGCAGTACCCAGAACGAATTCGCTCCCTCCACCCTGGCGGCTTCATATAGTGCCTTGGGGACACTCCTGAAATGCTGCCTGATAAAGAAGAACGTGGTGGCGTTGGCAAAAGTGGGCAATATAACCGCCAGACGGGTGTTGAGCAGCTTCATCTTGCTCATCAGGATATAATTGGGAATCATGGTGACCTGGAAGGGAATAACCATGGTGGCGATGAGTATATAAAACACCAGCTCATTGTATTTGGTCTGATAGTAGGAGAGCGCGAAAGCCGCCAGCACAGCCACCAGGATCTGTCCCACGGAGATTCCAAGGGTGGTCACCACACTGTTCACGAACCAATTCCAAAAATCGTATTCAAACAACGCGATGCGGAAATTCTCCAAGGTAGGATGGTCTGGAATCAGATGGATGGAGGTGGTGAACAGCTCATCGGGAAGCTTGAAAGCCGACGAAACCATCCAGAAGATCGGGAAAACGTTGAGCAGCACCAACAGGATCATCGCCAGATGGAGCACCGATTGGGAAATCGTGGATTTTTTAATTCTCATAGTATCCAAACCCTCCAGCGGCTGTCATCATGGCTTTGGTGATTATGAAAAAGAACAGGGACGTGAAGATCGCGGTCGCGCTGGCCAAGCCTATGTTGAAAAAGGTGAATCCATACACATATATGATATGTGATAGGTTCGTCGAGACATCGGCAGGGCCTCCTTTGGTAAGGATATTGATTGGAGTGAAAGCCTTCTCGGACGCATAGTTGATCGCCGTGACCATGATATAGATGGTGGTCGGCCCCAGAAGCGGCCATTTGATGTTCCAGAAGGTTTTCCACCGGGAGGCTCCATCGATAATCGCGGCTTCGATATAATCGCGGGGAATCATGACCAGACCGGCCACATACAGGATGAAATTCGATCCTATCACTTTCCAGCCGGTGACCAGGACAATCGAGAGCAGCGCGGTATTGCGCTCAGCCAACCAAGCGATCCGTCGTCCCCCAAGTATCAGGCTGAAATTGTTCAATAACCCAAAATTTGGATTGAACATCCACATCCACACCAGACAGACGATGGAGAAAGCCAGAATTGTCGGGATGAAGATCAGCGCCTTATAGAATGATTGGGCAAAACGCCCACGCAGGTTGGTCAGCGCCACGGCAAACAACAAGGGGAAGATGACAAAGAACGGGAACAGACCCAGGATATAGAACAGGGTGTTGCGTGCTGCCAGTTGAAATGATTCCCTGGTGAACATCGCCACAAAATTCTTCAGTCCCACCCATTTCATCGATCCTACAAAATCCCATTTGAAAAAGCTCAGGACCGCGCTGAACACAATCGGCCAGTACTTGAACAATATGAACACCACCATCGCCGGAAGGACATACAGGAAGAAAGCAATCTGTTCCTTCCTCATCGTCGCGGCTTTCTGTGGATTGGTAAATGGTTTTATGGCACGCATCGCTCACCGTTCCCCGAACAGTGCCGCCATGGCATCCATTCTACCATAGGGATTGTCAGATTTCTCGACTTCCAGGACAAATTGTCCGCTAAAGCCTTTCATACGCAGGTAATCATGCCACTTGGGCCAATCGATCACACCCATGTCGGGTGTGTTGTGCAGATCCTGGAGACCATTGTTGTTGTGGATATGGAAAGTGACCAACCGGTCCATGGCGCAGTCGATTTCTCCTTGCATATCATTGCTGGTGATAGTCACATGTCCGATATCGAGACACCATGCCAATTCCTTGATATCACCGAACAGTCGGGTTTGCTCGACTAGGGTGCATAGGACTTCACCGGCGCCTGGTTTTCCCGAAGGGATATTCTCCAGTGCCAAGCGGACCCCGCGTTTGGCAGCATAGACGGCCAGATTCTCCATCAAATCATGGATGTATCCAAGGCGGTCATAGTTGTAGTTGTATTCCTGGCGGTTCATCGCATGGATAACCGCGATGGGGATCTCCATCTGGTCGCAGATATCCAGTGACTGCTTCCATAATGAAAGCCGCCAGGCCTCACCCTCCGCCCTGTCCCCGAAGTGGGGGAAGTTTCTGAAAGGGGTATGCAAAGAATGCGCATGCAGATGGCCATCTTCCATCCATCGGCGCACCTGTGGAAGGTCCGCCTGGGCCCGGGGATCCAAGTGGACAGTATCTCCCCACAGCTCAACCGTGGAGAATCCATGGCCCGCTATCGATTCGAGAGCATCCTTCAGCGGTTCGTTTTCGAATGTGAAGGTTGAAACAGCATATTCATTTTTGTCTTTATAGAATGCATCCATCGCCTACCCCCTGGAAAAGCAACCTGCAGCGCCGTCTGAAGTATACAGCGCCACAGTGTTGTGTATCAAACCTAAACGGTCATCAATTGATAAGAGCGTTGCAATCCGCCGTTAATTTCGCCAGGGTTTCCTTAACGGGAAGATTCTCCATGATAATCCGGCTGCGTGCGTTCAGATACATGCGCTCGATCTCGAGTCCCGCCGACCCACCCGGCCAGCACGGCCAAGTGAACGCGTTCTTCTGCTGATCATAGGCAGGCTTCTGGAAGTCGGTTTTAGGCACTTCAGCCTTGGTCACACACAGATACCCGGTCTTGGTGAATATCTCCATACCCTCTTTGGAAGCGGCATAATCCATGAACCGCCATACGGCCGCCTGATTGGCCTTGGCTTTGGAAAACGAGATGATCGCGGCGCCACCGGCAGGCAGCATTTTCTCATGTCCAGTAAATGAAGGGAACTGGGCGGTGCCAAGGTTGAATTTGGCCTCACTGTCGATTCCGTTGATCTTCATGATAGTAGTACCGAGCATCGCAATGTTACCAGCGCTGAAATCTGCCTGCAATTCGGCATCGGTGCACAGAGGGACAAGCTTCTCATTGTACAATCGCTGCCACATCGAAAGAGCTTCGATGATTCCAGCATTCTGGAAATCGATATTCTTTCCATCCGCTGTTTTCAAAGTGCCGCCGGCCGAGTAGACCAGTGCGCAATCGGCCCAGGTGTCGGGAAGCTGGATGCCAACCATGTACTTGCCAGTCTTTTCCTTGATGATTTTCCCCACCCGGAACACATCATCCCAGGTTGTGGGGATATCGGACACGCCAAGTCCCGCTTCCTTGAAGAGATCCAGGTTGACATACATGATGATGTTACTTAAAGCGAACGGTGAACCGATCTGTTTCCCGGCGATGTTGGTGATATCCAGCACAGCGGGTTCGAAGCGGGTCTGGAACTCCGCGTAGGCTGCCTGGCTGGGCGCCATCTTGTTGATTTCATTGGGTTTCAACTCGGACGCGATATACTCGAGCAGGTTATAGCCACCCACAAACATATCGGGAGGCGTATTGCCAGCGGCCAGATCCGCAATCATGGACTGTAGAAGCTCCATATACTCACCGGGTTTCGCGACAACCTCAATCTGTATGTCCGGGTTCTTGGCCATAAAGGAATCAACTACCTGTTGCAGATAATCCTTGTTCGCTCCTGACCATCTATGCCAGAGAGTGATGTTGGCCACACTTGATTCGGCCTCCGCGTTTCCTGCGGCAAACAGAGAGGCTGGAATCAGAACCATCACCAGCATGAGGATCGCCAATGTCTTTTTCATTCTTTCCTCCTTTGAGAAATCCGTATCTGTGATACATGCCAACCATACCATCAAATACCGGCGACAGGTTATCACAAATACCTTTCGGTATGTCACATTCAATCATTACATTTGTCATGCGGTGCTTGGAAATCCACAGATTGGTCCACCGACTGGAAGGGGGGTTTGGATGACAAATTCTCCTCATTGGTGCATAATACCGGAGTTGAATCACTGACATCCGCTATATGGAGGAAATCTTGGACCAAGAGGACGCAATCATCAGGATACTGATTGCCGATGATCAGATTCTATTCGCTGACAACCTGAAGCTCATGCTCGAGACCCTGACCAATGATATCAAAGTCATCGGAATCGCCTACAACGGTGTACAGGCCATCGAAATGGTGGATGCCCTGGGGCCTGATATCGTGCTCATGGATGTCCGTATGCCGCAACTGGATGGTGTCAAAGCCACCAAAGCCATCCGGGAACAGCATCCGGACCAGAAAATCATGATGCTGACCACCTTCATCGATGATTCTTATGTGGAGTCAGCCCTCAATTTCGGTGCCGCGGGGTATCTGCTGAAAAACATCAAACCCAAGGATCTGATCCAAGCAATCCATGCGATCGCCTGTGGATCCGTGCTGCTTTCACCCGCGCTTGTCGTGCGGTTGCTGCACAGGGACACCACGCCGGGAGAAACAGGTGATGACAGTGAAACCGAGGCCATTCGGGAAGTCATCAACCGCATGGGGAACCGGGAGAAGGAAATATTGAAACTGATCGCCAAAGGGTACAATAATAGGAGAATAGCCGAGACATTGTTCATTTCGGACCCCACTGTCCGTAACTATATCAGTGCGATCTATGCTAAACTCGGCTCCAAGGACCGGCTGGAGGTGATTTCCATTGCACGGAAAAACATTGGACTGGAAAACCCCTCCTAAGAGCCTCCCACCGGAGGGCACCGGCAAGCAAGGCTGGAAACTATCCATGGACAGGGTATTCCGATTAGCCATCATCTACCGATGGGTATGCATTGTCCTCGCCTGTGTTGTCCTGGGAGTCCTCTGGAGAACCACCGGAACTCCCCGCCTTTGGTCGACAGCTATGCTCTACCCGGTCTACGCAACACTGCTCAACCTACTCCACATGAAAAAAGGCCGGGGTGCCCTGGCACGCTGGATGTTGCTCTTTGATTATTTCTATGTGCTCCTCAATGGATATTTCACCCCTTCAACCATTTGGACTGAGTTTTTATTCCTACCGGTCATCCTGATGGATATCGTGCTGACTTTTCCGGCCTTGCAGGCCATCGTGCTTGAGACCGTCCTGGGGATAGTCGGCAGCGTGGCGCTCTCCTACAATCTCATTGGTGGATCCACTATCATGGTCAATGGCATCTCTTTTCCCTTCAGTCTGGTCTCGGTCTGTTTCTACACACCCATCTCACTGGGTATGATAGTCCTGGCTATGCTCAGATTCCATCGGGAACAGGAACAACAGAACCTGCTTGAACTGAAAGAGCTGAACCACCGTCTGGATGCGATCAACCGGAATATCAGCCAGAAGCTGTTCAGTATCCAACAGGATTCCTCACAGCAGGAACGGATGCGCATCACCAAGGAGATCCACGATACCGCTGGCTATGTGTTCATCAATGTCATCATGCTGCTGCAGGCATCGCTGGCAGTGATGGACAAGGACCGCACCCTGGGTGAGGCCAAGATAAACGATGCTCTGGATTACACCCGCAGGGGTATGAATGAGATCAGGTATATTCTCAGGGAGATGCGTGCCTATGAGAAGCCCTCGCTAGGCTTGCAGAATGAACTCTACGATATCGCCCGGCTGTTCACCAAAGCCACTGGGGTGACCGTGAATATGGAATATGGCAACTGGCGGAAATCCTTTGGCCAGAAATTCGATGCGTTTTTCGTTTCATTCCTTCAGGAGAGTCTGACGAATGCCCTCAAACATGGGCATGCGACCGTCGTGGAGATGATCTGTTGGGAAACTGGCAAGGAGGTGATGATCACCGTGCGGGACAATGGAAAAGGCACCTCAGGTCCATTGTTGCCAGGGATCGGTCTCACCGGTATCAAGGATTTTGTGGAGACCAAAGCCGGTCAGGTGACCATCGAAGCCAACGATCCGCTGGGTTTTTCCATCCGGGTGGTTCTTCCCGCCACCGCGATGGAAAGCGGAGAATGACCATTGATCACGGATAGGTCTTCAGGATGGATGAGGCGATCTCGAGCCGGCTCTTGCGCAGGTCCATGGCCTGTTTCTCGATATACCGGTGGGCTTGCTGCTCATCCATCCCCAGGTTCCGGATCAAGGTCCATTTCGCCCGGTCGACCACTTTGATCTCTTCGATTTTCTTCTGGAGCTTTTGGTTCTCATCCTTAAGATTGGCAAGGCGCCGGCTGAGCGCGCGGGCTAGATTCAGGGTTTGGAAAAACACCTGGCGCACCAGGGGTTTGGTCACCACCAGAACCCCGTGATCCTGTACCTGGGCTTCGGTTTCGGCCAGATATTCGGTACGGACCACCATGACAGCCGCACCTAGGGTCCGTTCAGTCACCATGCAAGCCAACTGTTCACCCGATTCATCGCACAGCGGCGCATTGATGATCACCAGGTCCCAATCGTTATCGAGAATTGTGCGTCGGGCTTCCACACCACTATGGCTGATGGTGACATCGTAGGCTCCCCGGCTTTCCTGCAGGAGGCTGGAAAGGGAGGAGATCCCCCTTTCAGTCGATGAAACCAACAGCACTTTTTCCATCTTTATTCCTACCTGGGGGCTCAGGTGGTGGCGAAATAGGCTTTCCGGCTGGCCTGGGCGCTGTCAGATTCCTGTTTGAAGGCTTGCCAATCAGCTTGTTTCGCTTCCAGAAAATACTGGAACAGCAGTTCTGGAACCACCGATTTCACAAAAGCACTGTGCTTGGCGAGTTGGATGGCTTCGTATAGATCCGCGGGGAGATTCGTTCCACCCGGAACCTGATAGGCCTCGACCGTACATTCCGCAGGGGCTTTCAGATTGTCCCTGATTCCTTCCAACGCCGCCTCGACAATCAAAGAGAACGCCAGATATGGATTGCAGGATGGATCGGGAGATCTGACTTCGATACGCCGGTACTCACCGGTCGCCTGGGGAATGCGGATCAACAGTGAGCGGTTGGCACGTCCCCAGCCAACATAGCCAGGGGCTTCGAACGCTCCCAGCCGTTCATACGAATTGATCAAGGGATTGAGAAACAGGGTGATCTCGCGGATCCTCCTGAGAATCCCCGCGGTCATCGCCTGCTCAATCCTATCATCCTGCTGACAACCGCCTTTGGAGATGGATAGATTCACATGCAGGCCGCTTCCACTCTGCCCTTCCAGGGGTTTTGGCAAAAACGACGCGAACAATCCATTGCGGTCGGCGATCATCCGGACCACCGATTTGAACGTTATCAGATTGTCGGCAGCCTCAACGGCCGGGCCATATTTAAAATCAATCTCGTTCTGGCCGGGACCCGATTCATGGTGGGAACGCTCCGTATGGAAGCCCATTTCCTCGAGTGTAAGGCAGATTTCCCGACGGACGTCCTCGCCTTTGTCCAGCGGAGCGATATCCAGATATCCCGCTTTATCCAGCACAACCGTGGTGGGTTCGCCATCCTGATCCCGTTTGAATAGGTAAAACTCGCATTCAGGGCCGATTCCCAGTTTATAACCATCCAAAGTGGCTTTATCCTCGATCGACTTAAGCAGGGAACGGCTATCACCTTCGAACAGCATTCCATCAGGACGTGTTATCTTGCAGAAAAACCGGATAACCCTCCCCTGGGCGGGTCTCCAAGGCAATACCGAGAGGGTGGCCGCATCGGGAAACAGCAACAGGTCGCTCTCATGGACCCGCAGGAATCCCCTCACCGAAGAGGCATCGAAAGAGATACCCGAGGAAAAAGCCCTTGGTAACTCGGACGCGGAAATGGAGATATTCTTCAGCTGTCCAAAAATATCGCAGAAGGCTAACCGGACAAACCGGACATCCTGTTCCTTGACAAACCGCATCACTTCTTCCTGGGTATTGGTCATATGCGAAAGCCTCCCTACACGTAGGTATACAATTGCCTATATGGTGTGCTGGAATTGGGCACCAGCTTGAAAAAATGGTGCGACATAATCTCATCCATGTCTAGTGAGAACACCTGGCAAAACGCCGCGATTTCTGAAGAAATCCCGGCAAGATCCTCTTTTTCCGCCGAAGTGGCCACCACCTGGGCAGGCAGATCCGGTGGCAGGGTATCGGCACGGATGAACATTCTGCCACCATGCATACCGGTGCCACAGAAAAAACCCACCGGAGGCTTGCCATTCTGCTTCAGGCCAAGCACGATGATGGTTCCCCCAGCCTGGTATTCGCCAAAGAAACTTCCCGCCCGATCGCCGATGATCAGAACCGGCTGTTTCTCGCGATAAGCCTTCATATGGATCCCCGAACGGTATCCAGCGCTATCCCGGATAAAAATCCTTCCTCCCCGCATGGCATAACCAACCGCATCGCCGCAACTGCCATGGATGATGATGGTCCCTTCATTCATGGTATCACCGGTCGCATCCTGGGCGTTGTTGTTCACAATGATGGTGGATCCATCCAGAAACGCTCCCAAAGCATTGCCTGGCACGCCGTTGATGGTGATGGTCTTGTTCTTCAGACCACATCCGATATACCGCTGGCCATTGACATCATCCAATTGGATCACTTGCTCTTCAAGATCGCGGATACGCTGGTTCAACAGCTGGAAATGGGTCAGACCCACCTGTATGGTTTCCATCGCCTACCTCCTGATTTTCCCACCAATCCATCCATTGCCAATCCATCACTGCCCGGCATGGAGAATCCCCAGAACCTGCAGTTCGGTTGCGTTCAAACCAATGCCCCTGAGCATCAGACGGTTGCCTTTCAGGGCTTCGATTGAATTGATGCCCATGCCACCCATCATCTCCAGCATCTCGTGACGCCATGCGGTAATCAGGTTCACCAGATGTTCCGATCCGACTATGGGATCCAAACGTTTCACCAGCTCTGGCCGCTGAGTGGCTATACCCCAGTTGCATTTCCCCAATTGGCAGGTACGGCACAGATGGCAGCCCAAAGCGATCAAGGCCCCAGTGGCGATATAGACCGCATCCGCTCCTAAGGCGATCGCCTTGATGACATCTGCACTGTTGCGGATCGAGCCACCGGCGATAAGGCTGACCTCATTGCGGATGCCCTCCTCACGTAGCCGGCGGTCAACACTGGCCAGAGCCAGTTCGATGGGAATGCCGACATTGTCCCGGATCCGGGCGGGAGCCGCTCCCGTGCCACCCCGGAAACCATCAATGGCGATGATATCGGCTCCGCTACGGGCGATTCCCGAAGCGATTGCCGAGATATTGTGCACCGCGGCGATTTTCACGATAACCGGCCGGGAATAATCGGTCACTTCCTTGAGGGTGTAGACCAATTGCCGCAGGTCTTCGATCGAATAGATATCGTGGTGGGGAGCTGGGCTGATCGCATCGGAACCTTCCGGTATCATGCGTGTCCTGGAGATATCGCCGACAATCTTGGAACCTGGAAGATGACCGCCGATGCCGGGTTTGGCTCCCTGGCCGATTTTGATCTCGATCGCCGCTCCGGCTTTCAGATAGCCGGGGTAGACTCCGAACCGACCTGAAGCCACCTGTACAATGGTATTCTGGCCAAACTGGTAGAAATCCTCATGCAGCCCACCCTCTCCGGTGTTGTAGAAGGTTCCAAGCTGCTGTGCAGCCAGCGCCAGGCTCTTGTGGGCATTGTAGCTGATCGATCCATAGGACATGGCGCTGAAGATGATGGGCACGCTCAGTTCCATCTGGGGCGAAGTCTTGGTGATGATACGGCCATTACCATCCCGTTTGATGACATTGTCCTTACGGCCGAGGAAAGTCTTGGTCTCCATGGGTTCCCGCAAGGGGTCGATGGAAGGATTGGTTACCTGTGAGGCATTGACCAGGATCTTGTCCCAATACACCGGATAGTCCTTGGGGGTTCCCATCGAAGCCAGCAGGACTCCGCCAGTCTGGGCCTGGCGGTGGATATCCTGGATAACCGAGCCTGTCCAGTTCGCATTGGTTTTGAAACAATGGTCGGTCTTCACAATTTTCAAAGCCCGGGTGGGGCACAGGGCGACACACCGGTGGCAATTGACACACAGACTCTCATCGCTGACCATCCGCTGCGAGACTGCATCGTAGCGGTGGACCTGGTTTGAGCATTGCTGCTCACAGATATGGCAGACGGTGCACCGCTGTGGATCGCGCCGGATTTCATAATCGGGATACACGTTGTTACTATCCATGGTCCGCTCTCCTATTTGTCAAGCATCACGATGATTGGTTTTCCCCCACTGGGATACCAGATCCTGGTGGGAGCCGGTTCGATGATACGGATAGCCGATTCCTCACTGGAGACATAGACCATGTCATCCTTTTCCGCAGCGACGAGTGAGCGGAGTTTGAGACGGTCATTCAAAGCCATCATGCCTCCATTGAACCCCAGGACAATGGAAAAAGGTCCGTTTATCAGCAAACTGGCGAAGGTATTGCGCAGATAGATGTATTCCTCCCGCTCCTCGGGCGGTTTACGCACGATGGTGGTCCAGAACGGTGCGGCGATAACATGCGAAACCTCCTCCAGGGTGAGTCCCTGGCGGCGATGCAGATAGTCGATCATATAGGTGATGACCTCGGTATCGGTCTGCAAGGTGCAATGGTATCCATACATCTCGATGTAGCGCCGGTTGGCATCGTAGGAGGATATCTCCCCGTTGTGGATCACCGAGTAGTCAAGCAAGGCAAAAGGGTGCGCGCCACCCCACCAGCCCGGCGTGTTGGTGGGATACCGTCCGTGTACGGTCCAGCAATAGCCTTCATAGTCATCCAGGCGGTAGAATTCTCCGACATCCTCAGGAAAACCGACCGCTTTGAATACCCCCATGTTTTTGCCCGAAGAAAAGATGTAGGCATCCTTGATATCGGTGTTGATGCTGATCACACACCGCACAGTGTATTCATCGGCATCCAGCTGGCTGCTGGCCAGTTTCGTTGGCAGGGGAGTCACAAAATACCGCCAAAGCAAGGGTTCATCGGTTATCCGGGGGTGTTTACGGGTAGGAATCCTGGATAGGTTGATCAGATCGAAATGCTCATCCAGGAAATGCTCGCAGCGTACTCTGGCATCATCACTGTAGTAGAACACATGGAAAGCGTAGTAATCCTTGTATTCGGGATAAATGCCATAGCCGGCATACCCCCCTCCCAGACCATTGGAACGATCATGCATGATGCTGATCGAGGTTATGGCGTCTCTTCCACTGAAACGCCGTCCCGCTTTCGATATCATGCCACTGATCGCGCAACCCGAACTGAAACGCTCTTCGCCCTCAAGTGGAAGCTGTTGCCGGTATTCCTTCATAGCACGTCCCTCTCAATCGGTAAAAAAAAACGTCCGGCAAAACGGGCTTGGGTGATCAAGCCTTGTCTGTCGGACGCCTTTGTCCAGTTATGGTGCGATGTGTCCTGTTGCCCCCAAGGGGCGGACTATCCATCTGTTGGAGGCCACTATAGCCAAGATATGCAACTTTGTCACTGATTTATACAAGAATTTTGTATAAAAATCCAATTTTGTTGCAACATTAGGCTGTGTGTGTTGCATTACCGTTGACAAACCTGGGGTGATTGCTGTAGAACTCTTGAAAACAGCAAAGACGCTGTAGCCCACCGGCTACGGCGTCTTCTTTTTTTTCCCAGTCAACCGGCGCTGGCAAGTGGCAAGAACCTACCCTGGCACCCATATCAGGAAAGAGCGAAACGAGGAGAAAAGCGATGGAGAAAGTATCGGATTACTTTGGTTCGTTGGTATTCAATGACCGGATGATGCATGAGAGATTGCCCAAGGATACCTACAAAGCGTTGAAACAGACCATCAACGAGGGCAAGGATATCGACATCAATATCGCTACCGTGGTAGCCAATGCGATGAAGGATTGGGCGCTTGAACATGGTGCGACCCATTTCTCACACTGGTTCCAGCCCATGACCGGTATCACCGCTGAAAAACATGAAAGCTTCATCTCCTCCCAGCGTAACGGCGAAGTCATCATGGAGTTCTCCGGCAAGGAACTGATCAAAGGAGAGCCCGATGCCTCTTCATTCCCCTCGGGTGGTTTGCGCGCCACGTTCGAAGCGCGTGGCTATACCGCCTGGGATCCCACCAGCTTCGCTTTCCTGAAAGAGAAAACCCTGTTCATCCCCACGGCTTTCTGTTCCTATAGCGGAGAAGTTCTGGATAAAAAGACTCCCCTGCTGCGCTCGATGGAGGCCATCAGCGACCAAGCCGTTCGTGTTTTGCACCTACTTGGCAAGACTGAGATCAAACGGGTTATCACTACGGTGGGGCCTGAACAGGAGTATTTCCTTATTGACAAAGCCCAGTATCAGAAGCGTAAGGATCTCATCTATACCGGCCGCACCCTGCTGGGAGCCCGTCCACCCAAAGGACAGGAGATGGAGGACCACTATTTTGGCAGCCTGCGTCCCCGCGTTTGTGCCTTCATGCAGGAACTTGATGAGGAATTGTGGAAGCTGGGGGTTCTGGCCAAAACCAAACACAATGAAGTAGCCCCCTCCCAGCACGAACTGGCGCCGATTTTCACCACTACCAATATCGCGGTCGACCACAACCAGATCACCATGGAGATGATGCGGAAAGTCGCCGACCGGCACGGATTGGTCTGCCTGCTCCACGAGAAGCCATTTGCCGGGGTCAACGGTTCTGGCAAACACAACAACTGGTCCATTGCCACCGATACCGGTAGCAATCTGCTTGAACCGGGCGATGACGTACAGTTTCTGCTGTTCCTGGTCGCGGTGATCGCGGCCGTCGACGATTACCAGGATCTGTTGAGAGTCTCCGTGGCAAGCGCGGGCAACGACCACCGCCTGGGAGCCAACGAAGCGCCGCCCGCCATTGTATCCATGTATCTGGGTGATGAACTCACCGAGATCCTCGAAGGTATCGCCAAGGATAAACCTACTGGAACCAAAGCCAAACGGTCCATGGCCCTGGGCGTGCATGTATTGCCCGATTTTCCCAAGGATGCCACTGACCGCAACCGCACCAGCCCGTTTGCCTTCACTGGCAACAAGTTTGAGTTCCGCATGTTGGGCTCATCTTTCAGCGTAGCCGAACCTAACATCATACTCAACACCAGCGTGGCCTACGAGCTGTCGCTTATAGCTGACCGTCTGGAGCATGCCGCCAATTTCAATTTTGAACTGGCCGCATTGATCAAGGATACCTATATCGCCCATAAGAGGATTGTTTTCAATGGCAATAACTACTGCCCACAGTGGATCGAGGAAGCCCAGACGAGAGGATTGTTGAATCTGAAATCGACTGTGGACGCTTTGCCGGCGTTTGTCGCCTCCAAGAATATCGAGCTGTTCCAGAAATTCAGGATTTTCACTTCCGCGGAAATCCATAGCCGTTATGAGATCATGATGGAGAACTACAACAAGACCATCAACATCGAGGCCTTGACCCTGGTCGACATGGTGCGCCGCCAGATACTGCCGGCCACCAGCCGGTTCACCGGGAAACTGGCCGAGGCCGCCAGGGATAAGCGGGCGTTGCTGCCTGATCTGGCCTGCAGGATGGAACTGGATCTGATCAGCCATCTCAGTGCGCTCACCGACAATCTGGCTCAACAGATCGCCCATCTGGATGATGGTCTGGTTCAAGCCAGGATGATCGGGGATCTTACCGAGACCGGGCGGTTTTACCGCAACGAGATTGTACCCACCATGTCCAGCACCAGGGCCGTGGCCGATGAAATCGAACTGCTGGTAGGCCAGGATGATTGGCCGTACCCTACCTATGGGGAGTTGCTCTTCACCGTATAGCCTTTGGCGCCACCACTTTCAGTATTGATAGCCTGGCCTTGGTCATGGATCGTACATCCATGGCTGGGCCAGGTTTTTCTATGCCAAAAAAAATTCTCCAGAGGCTTTCACCCCTGGAGACCTGTCTCATTCATCATGGAACAATGTTATCAGCTTTTTTTCGCATAGGCATCATCATGCACACCGAACACCGCGCGTCCACTGGGCTCGTTCATTTTCTTGAACGCCTCATCCCATTCCAAAGCCTTCGCGGTGGAACAAGCCACCGAAGCCTCGTGGGGAGCGCAGCGCGCAGCGCTTTCACTGGGAAAATGGCTGGCGAAAATCGCGCGGTAATAGTATTCCTCTTTTGTCGAGGGTGTATTGATGGCGAAGCGCCGGGAGGCTGAGGCGAATTGCCCGTCACTGACCTGTTCACTGGTCATTCGGCGCAGGGTATCGATCCAATTGTAGCCCACTCCATCGCTGAACTGTTCTTTCTGCCGCCAGACAATCTCACTGGGCAGATACTCTTTGAAAGCCTCGCGGAGCAACCACTTCTCAATGCGGTTCTTGCCCTGGATCATCGGCGACATCTTGTTCACCGGGTTCAGGTTCATCGCGACATCCATGAATTCCTTATCAAGGAACGGCACCCGTCCCTCCACCCCCCAGGCGGCCAGCGCCTTGTTGGCACGCAGACAGTCGTACAGATGGAGCTTGCTTAGCTTGCGCACGGTTTCCTCGTGGAATTCCCGGGCATTGGGAGCCTTGTGGAAATACAGATAGCCACCGAACAGCTCGTCACTACCCTCTCCAGAAAGCACCATCTTGATACCCATGGATTTGATCACCCGTGCCAACAGGAACATGGGAGTGGCCGCCCGCACCGTGGTGATATCGAATGTCTCCAAATGGTAGATGACGTCATCAAGCACATCCAGAGCTTCCTGGATGGTGAAATGGACCTCATGGTGCACAGTACCGATCGCTTTAGCGGCGATACGCGCGGCTTTCAGATCAGGTGACCCATCAAGCCCGATGGCAAAGGAGTGCAAAGTAGGCCACCATGCCGATTCAGTATCATTGGTCTCAATGCGCTTGGGAGCGAAACGCGCGGTGATGGCCGCGATGACCGAACTGTCCAAACCACCTGAAAGCAGCACCCCGTAGGGGACATCGCTCATCAGCTGGCGTTTGACAGCCGCTTCCAGCGAAGTGCGGATGATCTTGACCATCTCCTGCTCACTGCGGGGATCGTTCTGGACGGTTTCATATTGAGTCCAGGCGCGTTGGTACCAGCGGGTGCACTGTTTGTCAGTACTGAGGAAAAAATGACCGGGAAGGAATTCCTCAATCGTGGAACACACCCCTTCCAAGGCTTTCAGCTCACTGGCCACGTAATAACGGCCTTCGCCATCCCACCCCTGGTACAGGGGGATGATTCCGATATGGTCGCGTCCAATCAGATAGACATCCTTCTCAGCATCATACAGGGCAAAAGCGAAAATCCCATTGAGGTCTTCAAAGAAATCGACACCTTTGAACCGATAGAGCGCCAGGATGACTTCACAGTCGCTCAAAGTTGAGAAATCGTAGAACGGGCGGCCCTGTTGCCCATCATACTGATTGCGGATATCCTGATGGTTGTAGATCTCTCCATTAACCGCCAGAACCAGTTTGCCATCCTTGCTGAACAAGGGTTGCTTGCCACTGATGGGATCGACTATGGAAAGCCGTTCATGGCTGATGATGGCATCCTTTCCAGTATAGATGCCGGACCAGTCGGGTCCTCTGTGGCGGAGTTTCCGCGACATGTCCAGTACCTGTGCTCTCAGGGGGACCGTATCACCCTTGATGTCAAACATTCCAACGAATCCACACATAGAACATACCTCCGCTTATAACAAAGGCGCACCTCTACTGAAAAGAGGAACGCCTTTGTTCTTTTGGCGATGTTATCTGGTTTTATATAAAGATGCAAGGGCCTTATTACCAGAGAAAACCAGAGGACGGTGTATCCTATTGGTTTGATCTCTGCTATATTTCCGATATGAAATATTCTGAACGCTTTGTCAATGCACTGCTACGTGGGCTGTTCCATCTGCTTTTCCGCCTGGACACCAAGGCCCTGGATCAACTTCCCCACACCGGACCTGCGCTGATGATTGTCAACCATACCTCCAATTTTGAAGGCCCTATGATCTATGTCTTCAGCCAACCCAGAAAGATGGTGGCCTTGGCTAAGAAACAATTGTGGGATCATTGGATCACCGGCTTCCTCATGAACCTATGGCACTCAATCCCTGTGGACCGGGAGAACATGGGCCGGGAATCCATGGACCAGTGTTTCGAAGTGCTTGAGCGTGGAGACCTCCTGGCAATCGCGCCTGAAGGAACCCGCAGCAAGGATGGCACTTTGCAGGAAGGTAAAGCGGGAGTCGCCTTCATAGCCTATAGAAAACAGGTTCCCCTGTTGCCTATCGTGACCCTCGGATTCGAACGGTTCTCCCAGAATATCAAACATCTGCGACGCACTCCCATCACCATCAAAGTGGGCAAGCCCTTCGAAATCATCCAGAAAAGCGGACGGCTCGATGCCACTACCCGCCAGGCTTTGGTTGATGAGATCATGCTGCGTCTCGCAGAGCTCATGCCACCTGACCGATGGGGATTCTACCAGAACCGGACCCTTGATTTCAAATTGACCCGCTCTCTATAGACCTGATCATCCCGAATATCAGTTATCCATTGTTTTCCATTCCAAGGAGGTTCTTATGAAATCGCATACCCACACAGCAATAGTCTTTGCCCTGCTGATCCTCATGGTTTTCCTATTGACATCCTGTCTGCCGGGAACCATCGCCCAGAACCAGGACAAACCCGCGGGATTCCTCATGGGCATCTGGCATGGCTGGATAGCCCCCATCTCGCTGATCGCCAGTCTGTTCAATCCGGAAATCAGGATCTATGAGCCTGTGAATACCGGCTGGTGGTACGATTTTGGTTTCTACATGGCCATCATCAGTGGTTTCGGAGGATTATCCCTGGCCCGTAAAAGCGGTGGGCGGAAATCCGATTCCTGTAAATCCTAAAAGGCATTCCACTCAGCCGGTGGGGTTATGCCAGAGGATGCCCTTCCCTTAACTGCACCAGATCCCACAGATTCCCATACAGGTCCTTGAATACTGCCACCAGGCCATATTCTGCCTGTTTGGGCTCCCTTATGAAGACAATGCCTTTGGCCACCATGGCATGGTAATCCCGCCAGAAATCATCGGTGCTGAGAAACAGGAATACCCGGCCTCCCGCCTGGTTGCCGATAAAGGATTCCTGTTCTGGTTTCGAAGCGCGGGCCAGCAGTAGGGTTGTCCCATGCGATCCTGGAGGCGAGACCACCACCCAACGTTTGTTCTGCTCGCTCTGATAGGTATCCTCAATCAGTTTGAATCCCAGCTTCCCCACATAGAAAGCGAGCGCCTCATCATAATCCCTGACCACCAAAGCGATATGGATAACCGACTGTTTCATTGGAGACCTCCCTTGCACGCACAGGCACTATGGGAATCCGGTTTTGCGGCGTACATACGGTCATCCAGAAACTTGATGAAGTTTTTGGCTCCGTCACCGTTATCCTGGTTTTCATATACACCCCAGCCATAGCTGAGATGGAGGGGAAATGGCAGAATACCCTTTTGGTTGAACACCTCCAGGTGTGTGCCGATACTCTCCACGGCGCGGGTGATGGCGTCATCAGTTTCAATTTCCATCAGGACAATGAACTCGTCACCCCCATAGCGGGCAATATGGTACCGTTTGGGAAGGCTGTCCAATAGGATATCAGCTACTGCACGCAAAGCCTGGTCACCCAGTTCATGGCCATAGGTATCGTTGATTTTCTTGAAGGAATCGATATCCATCATGATCCCACCGATTTTCGCTTTGGTCCGGTGCTCAGAAATAAGAAAACTGAGATAGAGGTCGAATCTCCTCCGGTTGAAAAGCCCGGTGAGATAATCCTTGGAAGCCTGGGTGGTCTGGATATTCAGATACACAATCAAAAGTGATATGGACAAGCTCACCCACAAGAGCTCCATGCCATAGACACAGGTTTGGACCACGGCACCGATGAGAACCGGAAAAGGAAACAGCAAGAGGGAGGAGAATTCTTTTCTCAATATCTTTTTCCGCTTGCGATACACCACTACTGGGCCGATTATCAGATACGTGAAACTCAAGATAGGCATGTACAGGAAATTCTGACCACGATGGTATATGTTGAAGGCATCCACTTGGAAAGTCATCTCCATGAACAGGCTGGCCACTGACAGGATTGTGTTCAGCGCTACCGGAAGCCATAGTAGGATCTCCACCAGAGGATGGGGCCTTTTCCCATGGTTGACCAGGCTATAGAGGAAGAGTATGTATAAGGCGCCTGGCACTGGATTGAGCGTATAGAACACCAAGGCCACCGCCTTGAGCAACAGCGTCCCGCCTGGCAGGACTTTCCCCGAAAGCATATCGATGAGTAATTCAAACAGCAATAAGAGAAAGTTGGTGGACAGTAGTGCGAAGAACAATTTCTGGTCATTCTGCCATCGGCCACGCAATTGCATCGAGTTGTAGAAAATGATAGCGATAAGCAGCATCCCAGTAAGAGGCGTCTGGATATAGTATAATCCGCCCAAACCTAACCTCCTTCCGTTTTCTTGATAATAATCCCATTATACTGTCGGATAGTAATATTTCAACAGGTGTTCGGTTTCCAGAAGCCCTTTACAGGAAAAACCAGCCCACGGAATCCAAACCTATGGCGTCTGCTAGCTAGGTTGCCTGGTGAACACCCGGTTTTCCTGACCCGGTTCGGCATCGCCAAGTACAAAGGCCTCGATCTTACCCTGGGCGTTTCTGATAAAACGCAGCGCATACCTGTCGAATACCGGAGGATACTGGGCGGCGAATAGATCCTGGTCCATGGGAAGGAACTCCATATTGATCGCATCGCGTTCTGGGCGGACATTGTATAAGGTGAGCACCTTTTCGCCAGCTTTCACATGGTAACAAGTATCCAGCGCGGGACATCGATACAGTCCAGTGTATTCAACTACATCCGGTTGCCAATTGAGAGCACAAGGGATGGATGGTTCTGGTTGTTCCTCCAAAAAAGCGGTGGTACTGGTGGATACGCATCCCAATACCAGATCCGCGATCCGTTCATAGACCTGTTGTCCCAGCTTTCTCAGCAAAGTCAGGATGGAGTCGCTGCTATTGGATAGATAGATAACCGAAAGCCCTTTATCCACCACCCGGTAGATAGCGGTGTTGATCCCAGGGGCACCTCCCTCATGGTACACAATCCGTTCGCCGTTCCTATGGCCTGTGCACTGCCCATAGGCATAGGCCGTGAGTGTGCCATTGTTCAGCCGGAAAGGCTGTGAAAGACGTAGCATGAGTCCCCGATCCCGCTGGCCCAGCACATTGTTGAAATAGTTTTTTTCCCAAAGCGCGAGGTCCTCCACGGTGGACCACACCTGTCCGGCACCACATACGCCCATGGTGTCCATAGTGGCCCCCCATCCTTCCAATTGCCCTGCACTGGGTTTCTTGAACCTGATCAACCGCTGTCGGGTATAGGTTTTCGCTGCATTGTCCAGTGCCATATGCCCATCGGTACGCACACAGGTATGCTCCATTCCCAGTGGATCGAATATGTGCTTTTTCACAAACTGGTCAAAGGGACACTCCACTACCAGCCCGATAATCTGGGCCAGTAGGACATACCCGGTATTGCCATAGGACCAGCGTTCACCCGGTGCGGATTTCAGCCAGGAAGAGCTTTTCACCATCATCTTGACATCATCCAGTGAGAATGAAGACTCTTCAGGAATCCCCATGACCGTGTAGGCGGTTTCATAGACATCCTCCAGGCCATTGGTCATAGCGACCAGATGTTTGAGGGTGAGTTTTTGCGCACAATCGGGAAGATACGGGATATAGCGGCTTACCGCATCGTCCAGGGACAACCGGCCGGCTTCCTCCAGCAAGGCGATACAGGTGGCCGTGAACTGCTTGGAGACAGAAGCCAGATGGAACACTGTATGGGAATCCATAGGAACGTGGCGTTCCAGATCGGCCATACCGTAGCCATGGGTGTATACCAAACTACCCTCCTGGCAAATCCCCACGACACAACCGGGGCTATCAGGGTGGTCATAATCTGAAAACAGTGCGTCGATCCCCTTTTGTATGGATGTTGAAAGCATAACACCTCCCTGTGGGTCCGTCCGGAGTTTCCCACCAGAGCTATCCAAGGCAATCCCAAATGCCAGTCAGTATAGCACAACGGTGTCTACCATCACATACCATTGGATGATCTTTACCGTCTTTACCGTTGGGTTTTAACATGCCTCTACCCATCCACCGTGACGGTCCGCCTCCAATTCCGCCAACCCAATCCATCCCAATATATCAACTATAGGAATTATTTCCATTGACAAGCATGACCAACTATTATATATACTATAGTAGTAGTGATGATTCAGTACAAAACCATATGGAGGTTGCCATTTTGAATATCCAATATAAAAAGGGAGTGCTGGAACTCTGCGTGCTGTCGCTTCTATATAAGCAGGACCGCTATGGATATGATGTTTCCGAGTATCTCTCACAACACATCGACATATCGGATGGCACGGTATACCCCATACTCCGCAAGCTGAAAAGCGATGGATTGGTGACCACTTATCTTTCGGAAACCAGCGGGGGACCACCCAGGAAATACTACAAGCTGACCACGCTTGGCAGAAAACAGTATCTCACGGATAAGAATGAATGGCTTGATTTCATAGACATTGTGAAACAACTGCTTGAGGAGGATGCGCATGCGCCAAAATGAGTTCATGGATCTGCTGGATAGGGAATTGCAGGCACTGAAGATTGCCGACATCGATGAGATTATCGCTGAATACAGTGATCACTTCACCTGCAAGCTGGCTGATGGCTATGCTGAGGAGGAAATCGCCTTAAAGCTGGGGGACCCCCAGGAATTGGCGAAACAGTTCGCACAGGATAGTCCTAGGCCGAAAAAGAGCCCCGCCAACAAGGTGGTGGTGGCGATAGGTCTCGGGTTTGCCGATATATGCATAGGATCGATCTTCAGCATGTTGTTGGCGTTCACGATCCTGCTCTCTGGTGCGGCAGTCGTTTCCGCGGCGATTGGCATCTGTCTGGGACTGGGACTGTCCGGTTTTGGCTTGCTTCCCCCCATGCCGATGTACTGCGCCTGGGTATTTGTGCCGGCCATGTTTGCCCTGGCAGTACTTGCCGCGATTGGCAGCATGTATTGTTTTTTATACATCAAACAGCTTGTACGCGCATTTTGCCGCTGGCAGAGCAATGTGATGGCCGCTGCAAGCGGTAATCCGGTGTACCCGTCCTTGCCCATGCACCCCCGGATGAAAAGCAAGACAAGCCGGCGCATGCGCCAGACAACACTGATTGCCTTGACAGTCTTTGCGCTTTTCTTCGTTGCCGCCTATGCGGTGTGTGCGATCAGTGCCGGTGCCCTGGGTTTCTGGCATGCATGGCACTGGTTTGTGGTATAGAGACATAATTATGAAAACAGTAGTAGTCACTGGAGCAACATCAGGAATCGGCTATGCGGTGTGTGGCGAATTATGCAGCAGAGGGTATGGCATCATTGGGGTTGGCCACTCGGAAAAAAACTGCCAGGACGCCCTTGAAAAACTCCAACAGAGATTCCCTGAGGCCTCCATGGTTTTTTTCTGTGGGGACCTGATGCAGCAACGCGAGGTGCGAAGAGTGTCGTTGGCCATGAAAAACCATATTGACAGCACCTGCGGGGGACACTTGTATGCGCTTATAAACAATGCCGGTTGCGTCCGCAGCTGGTATTCAACCACGGAAGATGGGTATGAACAACAGTTTGCCCTCAACCATCTGGCGGGTTTCCTCATGACCCAGATCCTTCTTCCCTGCCTGATACATGGTAGTGCTGAAGGTGGTGGACGGGTGATCATGACTTCCAGTGGGTCGCACAAGGGGATTTCCATACATTGGAATGACCCGATGCTACGCAAAAAATACCATCCCCTGATAGCTTACAAGCAATCGAAACTCTGCAATCTACTGTTCGCCTTCACCCTCAACGAACGTTTCGCCAAACTGGGCATCCATGCCTATGCCGTCGATCCAGGACTGGTGAAAACCGATATTGGCAATAAGCAGACGGGAAGTCTGGTGTCCTATATCTGGTCATTGCGGAAAAGACACGGGGTCCTACCCGAAATCCCTGCCAAGACCTATGCGTGGCTTTGTGATCAGGAACCAGTCCCCACCGGGTTGTATTACTACCAGTGTAAAGAAAGCGCCTACAGCCGGCAGGTGAATCAGGCCAATGCACTGCGGCTGTTCAACATGAGCAGACAGCTCTGTGAACTGCCAAATGGGAGATACTAGCATGTATACCTTGATAACGGGAGCGGCAGGCGGTCTTGGCCGCGCATTCGCCGCGGAATGCGCCTCACGGGGATATGACCTATTGCTCACCGATATGAATGCCGCCGGTCTGGAGACGGTCCGAAGGGGCCTGTTGCGGCAATACACGGTGTGTGTCCATACAAAAACCTGCGATATCACCCGGGATGCCGATGTCGGGGCGCTCATGGAGTATGCACGCGAGTTCAATATCCATCCAACCATGTTGCTGAACGTAGCCGGCATTGACCATGAAGGGGGATTCACCCAGCGTGGATTCGAACAGATATCCGATATACTGCGGGTGAATATCGAGGCAACGCTCCGCATCACCCATCAGACACTTGCCTTGCGCCAGAAGGAGCGGGTGTTCCATGTGGTTTTTGTCTCCAGCCTGGCCTCCCTGTATCCTATGCCGCTAAAGGCTACCTATGCGGCTTCCAAACGGTTTCTACTCGATTTCTCCTATGCGCTGGGACAGGAGCTCAAAGCGGATCATGTCAAGGTGCTGTCACTGTGTCCAGGTGGACTTTCGACCACCCAGGACGCTCTCAACGGTATCGCCGCCCAGGGTTTCTGGGGTAGCCTGACCACGAACAGGCTGGAATGTGTGGTCCACCGGACCATCGACCGCGTACAACATGGCCGCCATATCTATATCCCGGGTGTGTTGAACCGGATTTTCAGCATATTTGGCAGGTTTCTCCCCTCAGAATGGATCACCAGGATAGTCTTTTCCCGCTGGCGTGAGGCACAAAAACACTGGCTGGCTATCCAGTAGCCTGACCTCTGGCCAACAAAGGCCACCATAGTGTTCAAGGATAGCCATAACCCTGGTTTTGCTTTAGAATCGATGATCAGAGCCAGAGCCACCACCTGAGGACAGTATGGACATAGATTTTCTTGCTTTGTTTTCCTTTGCCTTCATCACCACGTTCACCCCAGGACCGAATACCATCAGCAGCGCTTCGATGGGTCTTACCTATGGCTACAAGGCATCCTTGCCCTATTTCCTGGGTATCGAGACGGGATTTTTCTCCATCATGGCCGCCAGTGCGGTCCTCTCGGGGTTCATCCAGGAGTACCTGCCTTCCTTTGTACGGATTCTTTCCATCCTGGGTTCCCTGTACATCCTCTACCTAGCTTTCCACACCCTGAAGGCTACTTATGCATTCGCGGATACCAATCAGAAACCCCTTGGATTCTTCCGTGGGCTGGTCCTGCAGATTCTGAACCCCAAGGTAATCATCCTAGGGGTGACCATCTACACCACTTTTCTGCGGGAAATGCCCAGGACTTTCCTTACCATCACCCTTTCGGCGCTGGCTTTGGTGGGCATGGGCTTTTCAGCGGTCACCGTGTGGGCCTTGTTTGGCTCGTTTATCCGCACATACATGAAAAAACCGTGGGTCAAACGGATAGTCAATGGTGTGTTCTTCACCATGCTGCTTTTCCTTGCCATCAAACTGTCTGGCATTCTACAACTGTTGGCGTGAATACACCGCTCCTTTGCCCAGGGATATCCAATGGGAATAATAACTATCTTCGCTGATTATCCGGTGGATTAGTGGTTGAAAGTGGAGCCATACCAAAGCAATCTGGGTTTTTCCAACCTAGGATTGATATGGAATCCGAAACAAGCGACCAAAACGATCTACATCCTATTGACCGTCTGGTTCTGGAGACTCTCCACCAGAAGTTCCACCTACCCTCGCTGTACCCCTATCAGGAATTGGTTATCCATACCATCCTGGAACGGGGGGGATTGTATGGAGAGGCCTCTGCCCGCAGTTCTTTGGAGCACCAGATTGTCGTACTCCCCACCGGATCAGGCAAGAGCGTCTGTTTTATGCTGCCCGCCTTGCTGTTACCCGGTATCACCGTGGTCATCTACCCCCTGCTCTCCTTGATGAATGATCAGGGACGGAGAATGGAGAAACTGGGCGCCCAAGCCGTGTTTCTGCGGGGAGCTCAGACTACCGGGGAACGCCAGGCCGTGTGGGACAAACTGGAATCAGGCCAATCGCGCTTTGTCATCACCAATCCAGAAACCCTCAAGGGAGAGCGGGTCCTCAGGCAATTGGCGGTCTTCACTATCTCACTGTTGGTCATCGACGAAGTCCATACCGTATGCGAGTGGGGCGACACGTTCCGTCCGGCCTACCTGAGTCTACCTGACATCATCCATGAGCTCAAACCCCAGCAGATAACCGCCTTCACGGCCACCGCCTCACCCCGCATCATCTCACGGGTCACCCAGGTCCTGTTCAATGGAGAACCCGCCCATCTGGTGAAAGGCGACCCAGACCGTCCCAATATCGCCTACCGCCTATTGCCCTCCATCTGCAAGATCCATGACCTGGAGATGTTGTGCCGCCGATCTGCCCAACGCCCCGCCGTCATCTTCTGTTCCACCCGATTGCTGTGCGAGCAAACTGCCTGGGAACTCACCCGCCGGTTGCACGATTCCAACATACGCTACTATCATGCAGGGCTGGAGCGTAGTGAACGCAAAGCGGTGGAGGCTTGGTTTTTCAACCACAAGGATGCCATTCTGTGCGCCACCTGCGCTTATGGCATGGGCGTGGATAAAAGCGATATCCACACCGTGATCCATCGCGATATCCCCTCCGATGTCGAAGCTTTCCTTCAGGAGTCGGGCCGGGCAGGCCGGGATGGCCAGAGCGCCCATTCAATTGTGCTTTGTGGCGAGGATGAACACCTGAGGCGGCAGAAGGAGGGGGAGGATTCGCGTTTCGCCCGCTTCCATCAGGCTTGGATGGACCACACGGTATGCCGCCGGGAAACACTGCTCGCCCTGATGGGATTTTCCAATGATACCTGTGGTGGATGCGATGTCTGTGACCAGGCCGTAGTGGAAACCCCTGAGGGGCAGCAGGAAATACTGGAGCTGTTCACCTGGGAGCCCTGGCGCCATAGCCTTAGCCAGGCCGCCTATCTGCTGGCGGGAAGCCGTCTGCGATTCCGCTGTCCAAACGAATTGCGTCTGGATGATTGGTACGGGGTCCTGGGTAATTGGGAACCCGATGATATCAAGCTGGCTATCGGACAGTTGCTACGTAGTGGACAACTGCGGCAATTTGGCTGGGGGCCGCTGAAAGGAAAACCCTATCGTCTCCCCAGCGTTGCATGGTCAGGCTGGTTTGGCTTTCTTACGGGCCACCGTCACCAACCGGGCGATGATCACCACGGCCAGCCTCTTTGAACAAGCCGTCACACAGGCCATCCAGCACAATCGGATCTTCGTCATACTCAATCTAGCCTACATACTGTTTGTCTCCTTCTTCCATCAGAAGCTTGTAAAGTCCTGACTTGAGTCCTTGTCATGGACAGCCTCGTCAACGATTCGGGAGACAAACTATAGCGCCAACCCAGGCTTACTTCAGGTCACGCTTATTTATTGCACGTTTTCTGATGCACAGCATATATGCTACAGCACAAGCGATTGCGATGGAATAAGCCACCGGCCAGGGAAGTCCTAAACCAATTTTTGCATTGCTGATGAAGCTGATGGTGATGAACGTGTAAAAGGCACCGGGCAGTAATGAGATCCATCCATTCTTACCTAGGCTGAAGAGATAGGTGGAAATAGTGGCCAGTGCAAAGATACCCATGAACTGGTTTGTAAAGGCAAAGTATCTCCATAGGATGGAGAAGCCTGAAGGACTGGTTTTTGCAAAATAGAGGATGGCGGCAACAGGAATGAACAGAATAAAACTCAAACCCAAGCGCTTGGCACTCGAATTATCTTTCATGCCGATCAATTCGGTCATAATAAGCCTGAGTCCCCGCATGGCTGTATCCCCGGTTGTAATCGGCAGTACGATAACACCGATAATGGCCAGGATGCCACCGAAGTTCCCCAGAAAATCCCTGGAGACGATGCCGACCATTAAAGTAGCATTGGTCGAAATAGGCGTACCCTTGCCAAACAATACCATGGCGCCACCAGCCCAAGCCATAGTAATCAAACCTTCTACCGTCATCATATTGTAGAAGGTCATGCGCCCTTCCTTCTCACTTTTTACAGTACGGGCGATCAAGGTATTCTGCGTTGCATGGAACCCCGACATAATTCCGCATGCGACTGTAATGAAGAAGACTGGAATAAAATGCAACCCATCAGGATGCTGCCCCAGAAGTCCCTGAAAGCTCAAGTTGCTCAAGTGAGCGCCTCCATCAAGGAATACACCGGAGAGAATTCCGAAAGCCGATATGACAAGGAAAAAACCGAAGACAGGATAGATTCTGCCAATGATCTTGTCGATAGGAAATACGGTGGCAGCCAGGTAGTACAAGAAAATGAATGCATAGACAATCCAGGTAGTAGGATTGCCAACCACCGCTTTCTGGCCCAACAGCTCGCTTACGATCAAGTCACCGGGGGTGTACGTGAAGACGGCACCAACCAAGACCATCATGATTATCACAACGACGTTATAGACGCGGAAAACTGATTTGCCCATGTACTGGCGAATCAAACCAGGCATCTGCATACCGCCGTTGCGCATGGAAATCATACCTGAGAAATAATCATGCATGGAACCTGCTAAAACGTTGCCGATCGGGATGGTGATGAACGCCACCGGCCCAAACAGAATTCCCTGGATGGCACCCAATATCGGGCCTGTACCAGCGATGTTCAGCAGGTTGATCAAGGAGTTTTTCCATTCCTTGAGGACCATGAAGTCAACCCCGTCAGCCTTGGTGACAGCAGGACACTCCCGGTCATCCGGTCCGAATACCTTTTCACAATGACGGCCATACAACATACCGCCGCCGATGAGAATCAAAAGGCCAATAACAAACGTAATCATCTCGAATCATCCCCATGGTTTGATGTACAATTTTTCCTACTGTAAACCTGTTTCACTCAATATACAAGAATAATTCTGCGTTTTACATCAACCTGTTTTACATCAACCATGCCGGTAAAGATACATGAGGATATTCTCTTTCGATTTCTCATGAGATGATCTGCTTCACCCAAGTAACTGAACGCTCAAGCTCTCCATCCTTCAACGGACCTTCACTGTTGCTGACAATAAAGCCCTCAGGACCAGCGGTGACTACACCACCCTTTCTCGCCAAGGCATGTGATATCGGCTGTGCGGCATAGCCGAAAAGCCTTGCCATTATGGTTAAAAACCAGTTGTTCACTTCCACTACATCCATCCGGGTATCGAAGGAGGCTACCTTCACACCCTCCAAAGCTCCTTGCGGAATGCTGCGTAGAAAAGCCTTCATGAACTTCAAGGGCTGAAAAGCCTGGGTCGCCGACCCGGCGATCAGAACATCCAGATTCTTGAGCTGCCCAATTTCCACCTCACTTGCACCCACTACGGTTGCCCCGCATGCCTCTCCCATCGCCTTCGCTACTTTTTCAGTATTCCCATACATTGAGTCATAGACTATCAGAACCTTCATGCGTTTTCTCCTTTGCTTGATTGATTGTACCCTCCGAACATTCAAACGACAACAGGACAGCCCTTTCTATAGAATACAAACAGACGCTGGGAAACACCATAAAGGGTTGGCAGGAAGAAAGAATGATACTTCCCGACCCTTACGATTATCCTGATTTATCCTACCCGATGCGATGGAACTACATCATGCCGGGCATCTACCCCGTAGATGACATGATCGGTGATCGCAGCATGATGGAGTCTGTTGGGACTATGCGGCAGTCTTCTGTGCCATTGCCATCCATTATGGCTTGGTGGAGGGAAATGACCTTCATTCAGTTGCTGCGTAGTGGACAACTGCGACAATTCTGCCATGGACCGCTGAAAGGAAAAAACCCTATCGTCTCCCCAACGTTGCATGGTCAGGCAGGTTTGGCTCTCTTACGGGCCACCGTCACCAACCGGGCAATGATAACCACGCCGAGAACGATCATTCCGGCAATCGCGGTGGTGGTCACCGCCTCCACCGGCTCAAGACCAGACAGGGCACGCTTGTAGAAAATACCGAACATAGCCCATAATCCCACCAGGGCAAAGCCGATATCACCTTTGAGTACCACCGCCAACATGTTGATCAGGATAGCCACCAGCATCACCACCACCGTCCAGAAGGTTTCAGACATTCCCAGACGGTCCCAGCCAGTGACCACCAGCAAAGCCGTGGCGTTGGCCACAGTGGCCACCGTGATCCATCCCAGATAGATGCTGATGGGCAGAGAGACCGCCACTCTGAAGGTTGTGGAAGGAGTACCCGCTTGCGAGCGGATACGGGTATGCATGATGATCAGGCAAAACAACAATACCAGCATGAGTATCAGGGACAACACCAGAACGCCCCAATGCCAGGCGATAATCCATAGGGAATTGGCCACACAGGAGATGAAAAACCAGATGCCCAGGGAACCGATCGGATCACTGGGAGCGGCCGCTTTGCGCAACGTGACAGCCTGGTACACCACCAGCAGGATCAACAATCCATAGATGAGCCCCCAGATGGCGAAAGTCAGGCCGGCAGGCACAAACAGATTGGGAATGGAATCGGAAATCACTCCAGTATTGCGTCCATTCAGAGGTAAGGCATTGGCCAGGGCATTGACCACGATCGTGGCGAAAAGACCGATGATGTTGAGAACCACAAGCAGCGGACGGTTGATGTTCTTCTCCATAGTCACCTCTTTTTTGTATCCAATACATATAGAGTACTGTAAACCAGGAAAAAAACAAGAGGCGATAGGAACCCCGTCCACCTTGGATTGGATTGCGGATTCCACAAGAGCGGTCAATCCATATGGAATACTTCCCGCAAGGGAACCGAAACCGGCGAATTGTCCGCGTTGGTCTCCATGATGTCGGCCATATACGCCCACCAGCGCTGCACAATAGCCGTCCCTCCCAGATCCTGTGATCCACCCGCGCCTCTCACTCGCTGGAAGGCGAATAGGTTCAACGTATCGCGATCGAGATAGATGGAGTAGTCATACACCCCGTTGGCAAGGAGCAGTTGTTTCAGTTCCGGCCAGATAGCGGCATGGCGCCGCTCATATTCGTCTTCACAGCCTTTTTTCAATTTCATCACGAAAGCCTGGCGCCTATCTTCCATACCGCATTACTCCTGATGGCTTTCAGCCAAAGCCTCACCCTGCTGCCGGCGTAGTTTCCGGTTGCCCTTATACAAGTCAAGCAAGCGGGGAAGCAACACCGCGATAATCAACAGGGAACCGATCACAATGGTCATCACCGTGCTGGAGAGTTTAAGCAACCCCATGCCGAACTTAAGATAACCAACCAGGAAAGTGGCGATCACCACCCCAATCATATTCCCCTTGCCTCCATTGATCGAGACCCCCCCGAGCACCACCAGGGTGATGACCTCCATATCATAGTTGGTGGCGATATTGGAGCGGACACTGAAAATGCGGGAGGTGAGCAACACGGCTGCGATACCTGAGAACAATCCCATCAGCGCATAGTTGATGATTTTGACCCGGTTCACTTTGATTCCACAGAAACGGGCCGCTTCGGCACTGTTTCCGATGGCGTAGATCTTGCGGCCATAGGTGGTTTTATGCAATATGAATCCCATCACAGCCGCCAACACGATATACAGCACCAGCGAGAAGGGAATGATGGTCCCAGGAATGAATTCCTGGCCGAAGAATCCGAATCCCTCTGGATAGGTGGTGCAGGCATGTTCCTCGAGCACCGCTTTGGAAATGCCCCGGTAGATCGACTGGGTGGCCAGAGTGACCGCCACAGCGGGAATATCCAGACCGGTGATGAGCAGACCGTTGATCAGACCGCAGAGGATTCCCACTGCCAGACCAATCAGGATAATGGCGGCGATACCCATGCCCGCTTCCGAGGCGGTTCCCATGGAGAACGCGCTGAGGGCGATGATGGAGGCGACTGAGATATCGATATCACCGCACATGATGATGAAGATCATCGGCAAGGCCATGATGGCTTTCTCGCTGAACTGGAAAGTGGCGTTCATCAGATTGAACATATCCAGGAAATACGGAGAGGCATTGGAGAAGAACACCGCCATGACAATGAAGATGATGAGCAGCAGCACTTCCCACCGGGTAAAAGCATCCACCAGCCGGGACTTCAATCCGGAATCATCAATCAACCGGCTTTTTGAGACCAGATCACGTTGCGCACCCATTATTTAGCCCTCCTCTGTGCAAGGAGCCGCCGCAGCTTGCGTTGTTCCACCAGAGTGTTCACAATCAGCGCGACCAGCACCACCAAGCCTTGCACCAGGGTCTGGTAGAAAGTGGAAAGGTAGATGACCGGCAAGGCATTGGTGAGGACTCCCAGAAACAGGGCGCCAAGAACCACACCGGGAATACCGCCGGCTCCCCCTGAGAAATTCACCCCGCCTAGCACACAGGCGATAACCGCCTGGAATTCAAATCCGGTAGCCATCTCATTCACCGCCGAGGCATACCGGGCAGTCCACAGACCGCCGGCCAAGCCTCCTAGTAGACCGGCAACAATAAACACCTGCAGACGGACCTTGGATTCATCCACTCCGACGAACTTGGCTGCCACCCGGTTGCCGCCTATGGCATACACCTCGCGTCCTGCCCGGGTGTACCGGCTGTAATAGTAGGTAGCGCCGATCACCATCAGAGCCATCCAGATAAGGGCGGAGATTCCCAGGAAAGTAGCCCGGGGAAATCCGATGAAAGCGGTGGTCATCTCATGGGCGGTGACCCACGTTCCCTTGCTCAACACAAAGGTAAGCCCACGATAGATGCTCATGGTTCCCAAGGTGGTGATGATGGGGGGGATTTTCCCATAGGCGACCAAGACACCGTTGAAGGCTCCCAAAGCCGCTCCGATAGCCATGCCGATGATCAGGATAAGCAGAACCGGCATTCCTGGATAGCTTTCGTTGAGCATGCCGCACGACATGCCGGTGAAGGCCACGATAGACCCCAGCGACAAGTCGATACCGTTGGAGAGAATGACGAAAAACTGACCGATCGCCACGATGACCAGCAATGACATGTCATTGGCCAGCCGGTTGATATTCTCCAAAGAGAGGAATTTCGGGGAACGGATGGTGATGGGAATCAGAAAAACCAATAGCAGCAGCACCAGACTGGCTTCACGGCGCGCGAATATACTGCGGATCCATGGTGGAGTTCTGTTTACCCGGCTTTTGGACAACTCTATATTACGCATGACGGGTCTCCTTCACACCACCGATGGCGGCAAGCATCACATTTTCCGCATTGGCTTTATTCCGCTCGATTATCGCGGTGATATCGCCTTCATGCATAACAACCACCCTATCGGACATACCCAGGATCTCGGGCAGCTCCGAGGAGACCAGGATCACTGCAATGCCCTTTTCGGCCAAAGCCGATATGAACTCATGCACGGCCGCTTTGGTAGCCACATCGATACCCTTGGTGGGTTCATCCAGTATCAGAATCCTGGGATCGGTGCCAATCCATTTGGCCAGTACGACCTTCTGCTGGTTGCCTCCCGACAGGGTATCCGCATCCACATGCCAGCCGGCGGCCTTGATCTCCATCTGGGTGCCATACCGTTCGGTGACCGACATCTCCCGTTTGGCATCGGTGATACCCAAGGGACTCAGGGAATCGATCTGGGGCATCGTGATGTTCTTTCCGATGGTCATGGAGAGAATCACCCCCTGTTTCTGGCGGTCCTCAGGGACAAATCCGATACCTTTCGCCATAGCTTCATGGGGACCTTTGGGATTGAACAGCTCTCCATCGATCCACATTGAGCCACCCCAGGCCTTGTCAATACCGAATATGGTGCGCACCACTTCGGTGCGTCCGGCTCCGACCAGACCGAAGAATCCCAGGATCTCCCCTTTGTGGAGGGTGAATGAGACCTTCTGGAAAGCTCCCAGCTGGCGGAGATCCTCGACTTTGAGGATAGCCTCACCGATGGCGCAGTTTTTCTTGGGAAACATGTGCGCGATATTCCGGCCGATCATCATGTTGATGATACTGTCCACATCGGCATCCTTCACATACCCCTCGCCGATGTATTGTCCATCACGGAGCACCGTGTAGTAATCGCAGATCTGGAAAATCTCTTCGAATTTGTGGGATATGAAGACGATGGCTTTGCCCTCGTCCCTCAGCTGCCGCACGATGCGGTACAGATCCTCCACCTCCCGCGAGGTAAGCGCGCTGGTGGGTTCGTCCATGATAACAATCCGGGCATTCAATGAAAGGGCTTTGGCGATCTCAACCATATGGCGCTGGGCCACTCCCAGGTTCTTCACCAGAGTGTCGGGATCGAATGACAGCTTCATCTGCTCAAGCAGCTCTGCCGTCTTGCGCCGCATGGTGCCCCAATCAAGCCGATGTGTACGGGGATGGCGCAGGTGGTGTCCCATGTAGATATTCTCGGTCACACTGAGCTCAGGAAACATGGAGGCTTCCTGATGGATGGCCACGATACCGGCCTGCTGGGCATCGATAGCGTTTTTAAACACAAGTTCCTTGCCTTCCATGGTGATGGTGCCACCGGTAGGAAAGTACACACCGGTCAGTATCTTCACCAAAGTGGATTTTCCCGCGCCATTCTCTCCGATCAGCGCATGGACTTCACCTGAACGGATATTCAGATGGACATTGTCCAAGGCTCGTATGCCCGGAAAGAACTTGGTCAGGTTCCGGATGGTCAACAACGTTTCAGACACGTGGGGTTCTCCTTTTCATCTGTCCGTCCAGAATTCCCTTGGTCGTGCTGGATAGACAGCCGACGCCAGGGCGGCGTCGGCATAAAAAGCGTTTTTCCTAGAAAATCTTGGCGTATTCCTCGATGTTGCTCTTGTTGAACACAAACGGGGTGCCCATGACGGCGATTCCGCCATCCTCAACCTTGACCTGTCCCATTTTTCCAGCAGCGAAGGAATCACCGACTTTTCCGGTGTTCTTGCCAGACAGCAGAGCTTCAAGAATGTAGGTGGAGGTGTATCCGAGATCGATAGGATTCCACAGAGCCATCTGGCGGCAGGTGCCATCCAGGATGTAGCCCTTCATTTCCGAGGGGAGACCAAGACCAGTGACTTCCACTTTTCCGGCTTTTCCCTCATCCTTCACAGCCTGGGCACCCGCTAGCACTCCGACGGTGGTCGGGGCGATGATCGCCTTCAGGTTGGGATACTTGTTCATCAGGGCAACGGCTTCACGGTAGCTCTTATCGGGAGCATCGTCACCATAGACTACTTCGACAAGCTTCATCTTGGCATACTTGGGATCCTGGATCTCTTTCTTCATCCAATCGATCCACAGATTCTGGTTGGTCGCCTGGGCGGTAGCGGAAAGAACCGCCACATCGCCGGCATAGTTGACCAGTTCAGCCGCGAGCTGTATCTGCTGGCGTCCGATCAGTTCAGCCTTGGAGGGCACCAAGTCGACAAGGCGTCCACCGGCATTGATACCGGAGTCAAAAGAGATGACCTTGATACCGGCGGCCATGGCTTTCTTGGTGACTGGAATGAGCGCATCGGCATCGTTGGCGGAAATGGCGATACCATCCACTTTCTGGGCGATCAAGGTCTCGATGATCTCGATCTGGCCTTCAGCGGTCGCCTGTACAGGACCCATATAGCTGGTCCGGATGTTGCCAAGCTCAGCGGCGGCTTGCTGGCTGCCCTTGAAGCAGGCATCAAAGAAACCGTTGCCCATGCTCTTTACGAGGATGACAATATCATAGCCATCTTTCGCGGGAGCTTCCGCAGCGGCTTGCGCGAACACCATGCCGGTCGCGGCTAAGGCGATGAGCAGGATCATAGCAAGTTTTCTCATGTGAGTTCTCCTTTTTTTACCGGATTTTTCCGGATTCTCAATATCTAGATCCAAACCAACGGTCTGGATAGAAACCTATGTAGCTTGTTTCGCCCGGTAGCTCTCAACCTCCCAGTTCCGGATGAAATCAATCTGGTCGCGGTCCATGAAAAGCGGACCCCCGAAACTTTCCGTAAAGGCGGCGACTTTCAGGGTATCCACAAACAATGTCAATGCGTTTTCAGAAGTGGCGAAGGCCGCGGTGTTCTGTACCGCGATCACCTTGGCTTTGACCTGGTGGTCTTCTTCAAACTTCCGGCACAGACCGACTATGGCCTCCTCGGGATCGGCTGAGGAAAAAACCTGTTGGTCAATCCACAGGGGAGCGAAACCACTGTAGACGATATGGTCGGGAGTATAGGCTGAGGAGATCGGATAGAACGCTTCCCGATCAATCAGGCGTGAATCAAGCTCACGGTTCGCCATGGCGAGGATCCGCATTCCCCGATAGAACCGTTCCAGGGCTTTCAGGGTGATCGCCATCCGCCTGGCATCCGGTCTGGTCTCGGTGAAGACAGGTTTGCGCACGATATGGGTTGCCAGCTGGTCCATGACTGCCTCGAAGATGTGCACAATACCCTCAATGGTGGAAGAACCGGCAAAAATGCCATGGTTCTGCAGAAAGAACACCTGCGGAAAGCCGCCACGCCGGGCACGGTAGGCTTCCAGGGCGTCCCGGACTGTTTTAGCCAGAATATAACCGGGATTCACCAGAGGAATCCACAAGGCATCTGGAAACAGGGCGCGCATGGCTTCGTGCCCACTAAGAGCGCAGGTAAGGCCATTGACCATCGCGGGATGCAGGTGCACCACATAGGTGGAAGGGATAAAGGCATGCAACAGCGCTTCCACGCTAGGCCGGGCGGTTTCTCCCGGGCGGCGGGCGGCCATCATGTCGGCCAGCACGGCTTTCTCACGTTCCGCAGTGTCTTGGGGATACTGTTTGGTCCAGATGGCATCCATGGCATCCAGCGACATGCGGACAAAGCCCCGTTCATCAATAGTGCCTAAAGCGCAGCCGGAGGCTTTCACATACAGGTCACGCCCCTCTTTGACTGAGGTATTGCCCCCTCCTACCAGTACAAAACGGGCATCTGAGCCGTACCGGCGGGAAATATCGATCAATGACTGCAATGCGTGCGACACTATCATGACCGCTCCTTCAGCACCCGCTGCTCATAATCCATGACCTCATCGATTATGGCGATATCATCGGGCACTCCTGCCAGTTGGCAGTACTGGTTCCAGACCGCGCCGAAAGGCAGGGTGTGCAGAGCCTCAAGCAACGCCATCTTGGCATAACCATTACCGGCTTCCTCATAGGACAGCAGCTTGGCCTGTGGTTCCAGCAAGGCGTACAGCAGGGCTTTCTGCATGGCCCGCGCTCCGGTCGCCCAGGCTCCGATGCGGTTGATCGAGGCATCGAAATAATCCAATCCGATATGCACACTGTCCAGCTTCCCGCTGCGCACCAGTTCCTCGGCCACATTGCGGACCTTGTCGGTGAACAGCACCACGTGGTCGCTATCCCAATGGAGCGGCCGGCTGATATGCAGCAATAGTTCGCCATCGAACAGCAGGAAGGAGGAGATCTTGTCGGAGATATCCTCCTCAACATGGAAATGACCCATGTCGATGCAGAGCATTTTCTGGTGGCGGGCGGCGTAGTTCATATAGAACTCATGCGATCCCACCACAAAGGCCTCGCTGCCAATACCGAACAGCTTGGTCTCCAGGGCATCGCGCATCTGGCTATCCGGATAAGGGATTGAGAAGATCTCATCCAACGAATCCCTGAGGATTCTGCGATACCCTATCTTATCCACGGTCAGGTCTTTGGCTCCATCGGGAATCCAGGTATCCAATATACAGGGAGTACCTAGCTGGGCGCCAATCCAGGCGGCGATGTGGCGGGTCCGTTTAGCATGCTCTATCCAGAACGCGCGGACCACGGGATCCTTGCTGGATAGGGTGTAGCCCGACTCTGCCATTGGATGGCTGAAGTAGGTTCCATTGAAATCGAGACCGATACCGAGCTCTTTGGCCCATTGGACCCAACCGGCGAAATGACGGGTCTCCAACTGGTCGCGATCGACGGGGACGCCCCCGAACTCGCCATAGCTGGCATGCAGATTGAGACGATGTGTTCCCGGCACCAAAGAGAAGACTTTTCCGACGTCTTTCCTTAATTCGTCGATAGTGCGGGCTTTGCCAGGATAGTTGCCGGTAACCTGGATGCCGCCTCCACTAAGAACCGCTTCAGGGTGCTCAAAACCACCCACATCATCGCCTTGCCAGCAATGTATTGAGACCGGAACGGTCGACAGGCGCGCAATCACCGCATCGGTATCGATTCCATAGCGGGCGTAGGCGCTTTTCGCCAACCCATAGGCTATCACATCCATGTCATCCCCCATTCGATAGATCCATAGATAATATGGTATCCCGGTTTTTTCAGACGCGCCTTGACAAATTGCCCAATTTATAGCACGATTTTGTCATGACGAACCTCAAATTGTTCGCTACCGATTATTTTTATGATCCTGAGTTCCGGCTAAAGGTAATCGAGCGCAATCCAGAGCTTCCCTATCCGCTGCACAGCCATGATTTCTATGAGCTGGTGGTGATCGTGGGTGGACAGGGCGTGCATTTCACCGCGCACAACACGTTCCCTCTGGCACCGGGAAACGTGTTTGTCATCACCCCTGGCATGGAACATGGTTATAGGGATGTACGCGACTTGCATCTGTACAATATCCTATTCGACAGCAATCTGTTCAGGGACACCCTGTACGACCTGAAGAACATGCCCGGCTACCATGCGCTGTTCAATATCGAGCCTAGCTACCGTGATGATACCGGCTTGGCTACCCTGATGCAGCTGCAACCTGCCAGAATGGCCGAGATCCTGCCTCTGATCGAGAACATGCAGAAGGAAATCGATACCTCCGAGACCGATGTCGGCGCCCGAGGATTGTCGTTCGCCTATCTGCTGCACCTATTGGTCGCCCTATTTAGGATCTATGCCGATTTCCCCCGTAAAGACAATCAGATGATCCTGCGTCTGGCCGATGCCTTCAGCTATCTGGAATCACACACCGACCGTCCGGTAAGCAGCAAGGAACTCATGGACGCCACCAACATGTCCACCAGTACCCTCCACCGCTATTTCCAGCGGGCCACGGGCTTCTCACCGGTCGAATTCCATACTCACCGCCGCATCGAAGTCGCCTGCCATCTGATCCGCACCAGTTCGCTTTCCATGGGAGAGATTTCAGAAGCCACAGGGTTTTCCGATGCCAATTACTTCTCCCGTCAGTTCCGCAAAGTGATGAAGATGAGTCCAATGCAGTACAAGGCTTCACGTACTTTGTGGTATCGCTAGGAATCCCTTTGGATATGATCTTTGGACATGACCTTGGTTTTTTCTTGACAGGGTCGCGCCAAGCATTTATCGTCCAAGGGTGGACAATGCACCGGAGGCAGCCATGCATAACGCAGAAACTTTGATTTCCTCAATACAGGGCGAGAGATTCACGTCGCTGTTTCCACGGCTTTATGGCACTGATTGTGATATTGATTTTCAGGTGAATCGATATAATTTATTAATAGAAAAACATCTAAAATTATATACATCGATCTCGAAGGACACGCCGATACGGCTATACAGTACCTCTGGACGCACCGAGCTGGCTGGAAACCATACCGACCACAATCTGGGAAAGGTGATCGCCGCCTCGATCAATCTGGACACCATCGCCGCAGCCCATACCACCGATGACCATATCGCCACAGTTGTCTCGGAAGGTTTCCCGGTGGTATCGGTGGATTTGTCCGATCTGGACAGGCATCCTGCTGAAGCAGGAACCACCCAGGCCCTGCTGCGTGGCATTGCCGCGGGTTTTGTGAAACGCGGACTCAAGGTGGGCGGCTTCGAAGCCAACACCAGCACCCGTGTGCTCAAGGGATCGGGCCTCAGCTCATCGGCCGCCATTGAAGTCCTTTGCGCCACACTGTTCAACGACCTGTACAATCAGAATACGCTACCCCCAGTGGAGCTGGCTATCATCGGAAAATTCGCAGAGAATGTCTATTTTGGCAAACCCTCAGGCCTTATGGACCAGATCGCCTGCGGCGAAGGCGGTATCGTGGGCATCGATTTCGCCAATCCAGACAATCCGGTGCTCTCACCCCTCGACTATAGCTTCCAGAAAGCCGGCTACGATCTGGTAGTGGTGGATACCGGGGGCAACCACGCCGACCTCACCCCCGATTATGCCTCCATTCCCAAAGAGATGCGCGCTGTGGCCGCCTGTTTCGACAAGGATGCCATGCGTGAGGTGCCCTTTGGGGAGTTCATGGATGCCTTGCCGGCTTTGCGCAAACGTCTGGGAAACGATCGGGCTCTGCTGAGGGCTTACCACTTCCTTGCGGAGAACGAGCGGGTGGATGCCATGCTCAACGCCTTGGTGCGCAATGATGTTTCACGCTACCTTCAATTGGTACGGGAATCGGGTGACAGCTCATTCAAATACCTGCAGAATGTGTACAGCAACATTTCGTTGCAGGAACAGGGACTGCCTCTTGCCTTGGCCATCACCGAGCGGTTTCTCAATGGCGAGGGAGCCTGCCGGGTGCATGGGGGCGGTTTCGCCGGCACCATCCAGGTGTATGTCCCTCTTGGGAGAACCAGGGAGTATCTGCGGGTTATCGGACAGGTGTTTGGCGGGAATGCGGCCACGGTGCTGGCCATCCGGAGTCTGCCGACCACCCGCCTGCTCTGATATCCCGTGGACCGCACTCCTCCTAGCTGGACGCGCTATCCAACAATCTTATCCAAAAGCCGCATGATTTCGGAAACTTTCTGACTGGCATCCACGCCGCTTTCGAATGACTGTTTCACACAATGTTCCAGATGGGCCTGGAGCACTTCCTTGTTGGTCTTGCGGATGAGGGCCTCAGTGGCCAGCAACTGGTTGGAGATATCCACGCAATAACGGTCCTCGTCCACCATCTTCAGAATACCATCGAGTTGCCCCCGAGCGGTTTTCAAAGCCCGTTTAACGCTTTCATGATCAGCTTGCATATAGTATGTCCTGTATCGATCTACCGGATACCGGTGACTGTGTAGCCAACATCGGTGACCGCTTTGGTCAAAACAGCATCCGGTACAGACGCACTAACCGTCACGGTGGCACTCTTGGCCGCTAGATCCACTTTGGCAGTCACTCCAGGAATACTGTTGAGCGCTTTCTCCACATGCAGCGAGCAATGGTTACACATCATCCCTTCGATTGCGATTTTCTTTTCCATAGAGGTATCTCCTTGTCCGGTCCTTTTTTTTTCCTGGACCGGTTTGAATAGTTTGAGACGCAGGGCATTGGTGACCACAAACACCGAACTCAGGCTCATCGCGGCAGCGGCGAACATGGGATTGAGCTTCCAGCCCAACACGATATAAAACACACCGGCGGCCAGCGGTATGCCCAAAGAGTTGTAGAACAAAGCCCAGAACAGATTCTGTTTGATATTGCGCAATACCGCCTTGCTCAGCTGGATGGCAGTGACCACATCATTGAGATCGCTTTTCATCAACACGATATCGGCGGATTCAATGGCGATATCGGTTCCCGCGCCTATGGCCAGACCCACATCGGCCCTGACTAGCGCGGGAGCATCGTTGATACCGTCGCCCACCATGGCGACTATATGGCCTTTAGCCTGCAGTTTCCTGATCTCGGCTTCCTTGGTATCGGGCAGCACATCCGCCACCACATGGGTGATCCCCACCTGGTGGGCGATAGCCTGGGCGGTACGTCCGTTGTCACCGGTGAGCATCACCACATCCAACCCCATGTCCTGCATGGCAGCCACGGCCTGGGCACTGCTTGGTTTCACAATATCGGCTACCGCGATAAGACCCAGCACTTCGTCTTCAGAGGCGAAATACAGGGGAGTCTTGCCTTCAGAGGAGAGCCGTTCACCCTCAACGTGGGCTTGTGTGATGTCCAGTCCACGCTTATCCATCAACGAGGCATTGCCCGCCATATACCGTTTGTCTTCCACGGTAGCCTCCACTCCCAGACCAGCCATGGCGGAAAAGTCCCGCACGGATGAGAGAGTGAGGTTTCTCCGCTTGGCCTCCTGCAGGATGGCCGCAGCCAGCGGATGCTCCGAAGCACCCTCAAGGGAAGCTGCCAGAGCGAGCATATGGTCACTGTCCAAATTCCCCAACGGGATGATATCCGTCACCTGGGGCGTCCCGGCGGTGATGGTGCCAGTCTTATCAAGCACCACGGTATCCACCGATTGGGTGGTCTCAAGCGACTGGGCTGAGGATATCAATATTCCGTACTCGGCACTTTTTCCAGTTCCCACCATGATGGCGGTTGGAGTCGCCAGACCAAGGGCACAGGGACAGGATATCACCAATACGGCAATTCCAATGGAAAGGGCGAACTCAAAAGGATACCCCATCAACAGCCAGACCAGGGTCGCCACCACCGCTATGCCGATAACCACCGGCACAAACACTGAGCTGATCCTATCCGCCATTTTAGCGATGGGAGCCTTGGAGGAACTGGCCTCCTCCACCAGATGGATGATCCTTGCCAACGTGGTATTGTCGCCTACTTTCTCGGCACGGTAAGTGAAATAACCTGATTTATTGATACTTGCGCTGATAACCCGGTCACCCACCTGTTTCTCCACCGGAAGGCTTTCGCCTGTCAGGGCCGATTCATCCACCGAGGAACTGCCCTGGACCACTGTGCCATCCACCGGGATGCTGGCGCCCGGCTTGACCACCACGGTATCACCGACCACCACCTCCTCCACCAGCACCTCCATCTCGATGCCCTGGCGATTCACCAAGGCCTGCCGGGGAGCGAGACCAATCAGCTTGGCGACGGCCTCGGAGGTCTTGCCTTTGGCCCGCAACTCCAGATACTTGCCCAACGATACCAGAGAGAGAATCATGGCGGCCGATTCAAAATACATATCCATGGAGAACCGATGGAGCAGATGGACATCCGCGTTTGCCAGAGCATTGCCGATGCCATACAGGGCATATATGCCATAGGCCATGGCGGCTGAGGATCCCAGGGCGATCAGTGAATCCATGGTGGGCACCCGTTTCAACAGCGTCTTGAAACCAGTCCTGAAGTACCGGCTGTTGGCCATGAAAACAGGAACTGCCAGCAGGAACTGGGTCATTGCCAGGTTGAACACATGGTCATCGCCAAGAAAGATGGCTGGCAAGGGCCAACCGAACATATGGCCCATGGCCAGATACACCAACGGAATCGCACAGGTGAAAGAAACTGCCAGACGCTTGCGCATCGAGGCAAGCTCCCGCTTGACCTGATTGTCCGAGGAGACTTTTTGGGACTGTCCTGGCGCTTCCTTTCTTCCTTGGATGGGGCTTTTCTCCCTGACCGAGGCACCATACCCGGCATCCTCTACCGCCTGTATGATAGCCTCATCCGTTAGGGATTGGCCCTCGACCGTGGTGACCCTTAGCGAATTGGTCAGCAGGTTCACGTTTACCGAAGAAACTCCAGGTAGCTTGGTGACACTTTTCTCCACATGGAGCACGCAGGAAGAACAGGTCATACCGCTCACATCGAACTCTTTTTCCATTAGGCTTTCCTTCTGCACCATACCACCCCACCCCGGGTGGGGTGTCTGCATGGCCATGGATATAATACCCAGACAGCGGGAAATCGTCAAGGTGGCCTAAAGACACGGATTGAAAAGGAGGGCACACCCAAATGACTGACCTGCATGCAATCATACTGACAAGGACTTCAGAATGCGGTATCCACCCGGTGAATACTGCATGACACCCTTCTAGGCGAACAACAGATGGTAGTCGGCGGGAATCTCCTGGCAGGAGCCTTTCTGGTCAAGCAACCGGGCCAGATTCGCCGGGATGGGAACTTCAGATTGGATGATGGGTTCAACCACCGTGTCGAATTTGGCTGGATGGGCAGTCGCATAGACAATGGAGGGTTCCTTGGGGTCGAGCAATTCCCTGACGCGTTCTCCGGTAGCCGTATGGGGACACACAATGTAACCATATTGGCGCCAGACACGCTCGATTGTGGCCCGGATTTCCTCATCGCTGACACTGTAGGCGTTTACCTGCTCACTGAAACACCGGTGGTCGGGGAACAGATCCATCAGGCGTTCCATATTGCTGGGATCCCCCACATCCATCGCATTGGCCAGAGTACTCACGCTTTTACGCGCCTGGTAGATACCCTGGGCCAAGTAGTCAGGGATGGTCTGGTTGGCATTCACCGCCAGCACAACGCGTCCGATGGGCGCACCCTCCGCTTTGGCCCAGTAGGTGCCGCAGCAATTACCGACATTCCCACTGGGAATGATCACCATAGGTTTTTCGCCCGTCTCACTGAACACGATAAGCGAGGCGTACATCGCATAGACCGATTGAGGGAGCAACCGGCCCAGATTGATACTGTTGGCCGAGGAAAGTCCATACCGCTCTGACAGTCCATGATCCATAAAAGCCATTTTCACCATGCGCTGGCAATCATCGAAGGTACCGTCAACCGCATACGCCTCCACATTGCCACCCCAGCAGGTGAGCTGTTTCTCCTGCCGCTGGGATACCTTGCCCTTGGGAAACAGCACTTTCACACCAATACCCTGGCGGCCATGGAAAGCCGCGGCCACCGCTCCGCCGGTATCACCGCTGGTAGCCACCAGGATGGTGAGCTTGCGCTCCTGGATGTTCAGGAGCCGTTCCATGCAGACCGCCAGAAACCTGGCTCCGAAATCCTTGAAAGCCGCGGTTGGCCCTTGGAACAGTTCCAGAACCGCCTCCCGGGTAGAAAGCCAGTGGATAGGAACGGGGAAGTCAAACGCTTCCACACAGATATCCGCCAGCTGGCTCTCCAGCACATCGCCGCTAAAGTAAGGGGCCAGGACCTCATAGGCCATTTCTGGATAAGAAGTGGCTGAGGAAAGGATATGCAGGGGGATACTGGGGAAATAGCCGGGAACATACAAGCCGCCATCGGGAGCCAAACCCTGAAGTATCGCCCCTGAAGCGGTTACCACCGGTGATTTTTTTCTGGTACTGATGAATTCCATGCTAGACTCCTTCCGGATCGGACTAGATTCGGGCACCCAGATAGGCACTCAGACGCAACAGGTCAGCGAACACTCCCCCGGCGGTAACCGCGGGACCGGCTCCCGGACCTTGGATCACCAGGGGACGGGGATTGTACCGGTCGGTAGTGAAAGCCACCACATTGTCAGTACCATCGGTGCGGGCAAAGGGATGTTCCAGCGGATAGGAAGCCAGTTCAACATGGCAGGAACCATCGCTATCCACCCGCCCCACATAGCGCAGTTTCTTGTTCCCGGCAGCGGCTTCGCGGAAGAGCTGTTCGATCGGGCTGTTCATCAGTTCCATATTGGACAGGAATTGGGCAAGAGGGACCTCCCGCAGTTCCAAGGGAACCAGCGAGACCACCTTGATATCGGAAACCTCAACCCTATAGCCTATCTCGCGGGCAAGGATGACCGTTTTGCGGGCTACGTCCATACCGGAAAGATCATCGCGGGGATCGGGTTCCGTGAAACCCATCGCCCGGGCCTGGCTTACCAGCGTGCTGAACGGTACCGAGCCATCGTAGGAGGAGAACAGATAGGCCAGTGTGCCCGATACGATACCTTCCACCGAATGGATGCGGTCTCCGGTCCGGATGAGGTCCTTGAGGGTTCCAATGATGGGTAGTCCGGCCCCCACGGTTGTCTCATACAGGAAATGCTTGCCGTTGGCCCGGCTGGCCGCCATGAGCTTTTCATAGTAGGGATAGTCGGCGGTACCGGCTTTCTTATTGGGGGTGATGATATGGATACCCCGCTCTATCCATTCCAGATAATGGGAGGGCAACAGCGCGCTGGAGGTACAGTCGATCAGCACCGCATGGGGAAAGTAACTTGCCCCGACATGTTTGACCATCTGTTTTATATCCAACGGGACCGCGTTCTCCGCGAAATTCTTGCGCCATGAGGAGAGGTCGATTCCCTGCTCATCCAGCAGCATGCTCTTGGAATTGGCTATCGCGCGGATGCGGATATCCACGCCAAAGAATCCGTTCAGGCGTTTGGCTTCCGAGGCGATCTGGTCCAACAAGGTCCCCCCGATGTGTCCTGGCCCGAACAGTCCGACACTCAACGCCTGGCTTGAGAGGAAAAAGCCCGCATGCAGGGCCCGTAAAGCCCGTCGGGTATCCTCATTCTTGATCACCGCGCTGATATTCCGTTCCGAAGATCCCTGCGCGATGGCCATGACATTGACATGGGCTTTGCCTAGGGCGGCGAAAAAGGTTCCCGCGATTCCCGGAACACCCGGCATATGCTCGCCCACAGCGGCCAATATGGCACAACCGACTTGTACATCGACACAGTGGATGCGGTTGTTGGCGATTTCATGCGAGAAGGTGCTGCGGGCGGTAGCACAGGCGAAAGCGGCTTGCTCACTGGGTACGGCGAAACAGATGGAGTACTCGCTGGAGGCCTGGGAGATGAGCACCACCGAGATGCCCGCTTCAAGCATGGCCGCGAACAGCCGCTGGGCGATTCCGGGGACCCCGATCATGCCCGCTCCCTCCACATTGATCAAAGCAATGTCATGAATGACCGAGAAACCCTTGACGGGCTTGTCCGATACGGCTCCCTGCACATCATCGACAAAGGTTCCCGGATGGTCTGGTTCGGCAAAAGACCGCAGATACAGGGGAATCTTTTTAGCGATGGCGGGCACCATGTGCTGGGGATGGATCACACGCGCGCCAAAAAACGACAGCTCGGTGGCCTCGGCATAGGTGATGCAATCGATCACCGCTGAACCAGGCACATCGTTCAGATCGGCCGTGGTTAACAGTGTGTCGGAATTCCAGAAGGTGATGCAGGAAGCTTCCAGTCGGCTGCCAATCAAAGCTGCCGCATACTCGCTGCTCCGATCAAACCTGGCACCCTCGCTTTGGGGCAGATCTCCGGTGACCAGCAGGGTCTTGGCCTGGGGAAGCACCCCATCGTACTGGTCCAGCAGATCCCGGATATCCACCATCGCCGAATCGAAGCCATGCTCTGAGAACATGCAGCGCAATATGGCGGCGGCCCAGCCGCTGACGATGGAATCCACATAGTGGATGGCTCCTTCGGAGACATCGCCTACCAGCCACATGGCTTTCAGTATATCCTCTACATCGCCAAACCCGCGCTTGATCATGTCCTGGACTTCCAAACGGCGTTTAAGTGGAAGCAAAGTCTCCACAGTAGTGGTCCAACGGGTGGTTCTGGCTTCCATCGCACCCCATAGGCGTTCGTCATGGTTCTTGGCCATCTCGAGCAGGGAGACCAGCTCCAGGGAGTCCTCGCAGAGTGGCGAGATGACGAACAACATGGTGGATTGCGCCGTCTTCTGACGGATGGCAAGGAGTTTTCCAACACCTCCGGCAGCTATGATCATTGACCCTTCAATCGCATGGATCTGGATATCGTTCACATCGCCTCCTGTTGTTCCTACATGGCCACAGTCTGTCCAAATGGTATAAAAAAGAGCCCCTTGAGGGCTCCTATCTGGTTAATCCAGTTGTCAATGGTATGAAATCATACCACTTTCTGAACCCTGCCGCTTCTGAGGCAACGAGTGCACACCTTGATAGTCCGTGTAGTGCCATCGATGAGGGTTTTGACATTGACGAGGTTGGGTTTGAATACGCGCTTGGTGGTCACGCCGATATGCTGACCAACACCGCCCTTCTTCTTAGCCTGACCTTTTCTAGGAACGTTGTTCCCAGCCACGGTTCCCTTTCCGCAAATATCACATCTACGTGCCATTTTATATCCACCTTGATCTTGACGTTAATATATCCCGTGAATTCCCGCACACCTTGCACAGAGGAAAGGGACCTCTCCGTGAGCAGCGGCGCAAAGCCTGCGGTAATGATCCACAACTCGTAGAAAAATAGCAGATAATTGGAAATGTGTAAATACCTTCGGACCCGCGGTTGCAAAAATCATCGTATTGTCCTATCCTTTTCTCCATGATCCAGATGGAAGATCCCACCCTAGCGCCTAGCAGAATCCCTCCTGTGCAAGCCACAGTGCTGGCCATCTCCCTACCCCAGCTGTGCTCCCGTTCCGTACGGGCCTTGCGCCGCAGACTGTGGTCGGTATCGGGCGATATCTCCTACCTTTCCCTGTTTCCCCTCGCCCCATTGTGTTATCTACATGGACGGATTCCCCGATCGGCCCTGCCCTTGCTGCCAGCACCGGCCTTGCCCGTGGTCTTCGGGGCCACCGTCACCGCCTGGCAAGGCTCGCTGTATATTCCCCCGCCTGGGGAGTGGACCAAAGGTCTGCTAGAGGCTTTTACCACGGCATTTCCCCATCTGGCTATCACATCCACCCAGGATGAAGCGGACTTCCCCTTCCAGATACTTGCAGGTGGCATCTATCTGGGAAAAGATTCGCCCAAGGCCAGGGAAGCGGCCAAGGAGTCAACCGGAGAGCTGGTGGTGGATGATGCGCGTCTGGTCTGTCTGACCATGCACACCAGTGTAGGCGACACGTGGGACCACCATATAGCCTACCAGCTGCTGGATGACATCCGGCTAACACCCGGGGCCTCCTCTGCCCGACAGTCCCCCGATAGTCTTCACAAACCTATTGACAGCACGGGATAAATCCAAGAATATGTCGCACAACGCCTACTCAAGGCGATAAGGACAGTATGCTTACCTCCAAACAGACTTCGGTTCTTTCCTCCTCGGCCTTGTTCTCCGCAGCCCTTATCTGGGGCAGTTCCTTTTTTGTCATGAAGAACACCGTAGAGATGTTCCCCCCCAATATCCTGCTGGGTATCCGCTTCTCCATCGGTTGCCTACTGCTATCGCTGGTATTCCACAAACGTCTGAAAACCCTGTTCCGGGGTGGATACCTGCTGCGCGGGGCGATTCTAGGAGCCTTGCTGTTTGCCGCCTATGGTTTCCAGACAATGGGCATCGTACACACCACTGCCGGAAAGAACGCGTTTCTCACCACGGTCTACTGCATCCTGGTCCCCTTTCTACATTGGCTGATTGACCGCAAGCGTCCACAAGGCTCGAACCTGAGCGCGGCAGTACTGTGTCTGGTGGGGGTGGGACTGGTCTCTCTGGATGGAAACCTCGCCATGAATATCGGGGATGCCCTTACCCTGGTGGGTGGTATCTTCTACGCACTCCATATCATCGCTGTCGCCCGTTTCACCCAGGATGGCGACCCCATACTGTTCACCATCGTGCAGTTCGGTACCGCGGCGATCCTCGCCGGAGCTATCGGATTGGCAACCGAGACCTTCCCCAGTACTATTAGCACCAACGGCATACTATCCTTGGCGTATCTGGCGGTGTTCCCCACTACGTTGGCCCTGTTGTTCCAGAATCTGGGTCAGAAACACACCCCACCCGCGGCGGCTTCCATTATCCTGAGCCTGGAAGCGGTGTTCGGAGTATTGTTCTCCGTCCTACTGGATGGCGAGGTGCTGACTCTCAGGCTTGCCTTGGGATTCGCCCTCATTTTCATCGCGGTGCTGGTCTCGGAAACCAAACTCGCCTTCCTCAGACCGAAACCGGTGGTAGAGGCAACCGGTCAACACTTTTAAACGATTCCAGCGATCCAGCATGTCCTAAAACACCAGGAAGGTATTGGTGAAAGCGCGTGAGGCACCCACTTCCAAGCGGATCAGGTCCTCCATGCGGGACAACTCCAGGTCGCGGGTGCGGTCGCCCATGGTCCACATGGGTTCCACACAGACAAAAGGCGCTTTCTTTCCCGTAGGGGACCAGATCACCAGCGTGGACATGTCGCCCAGGCCGATTTTCACCCCGTGGGGTCCGCTTAAGCAGCTGAGTACAGCTTCACGGGATACCACACCTTTGAAAATGCAGGAATCCCGGCTTAGGAGCTCACTGGAAAGCGGCATGGTATCACCTATCAGATAATCTTTTTCAGTTCCAGCGATTCCGACAGGGGTGGCGTACATACGGTCCAGATGCTCGCTCTGCGAGAAAGTCACCCGGTAAGCCTCCATGGGAGTTCCCTCGCCGTTCATTGCCAGGGAAAAGGCAGGATGCCAGCCTAGGGAGAAGTACAGGGGTTTGTCTGTTTCCTGGTTGAACACCCGGGCTTCGGCCACATATCCATCGCCGATGAGGGTGTAGATGATCTGCAGCGTGAAAACGAAGGGATAGAACTGGCGGGTCTCCGGTGAATCGCTCAGCGAGAACACCACCCGCTCAGAGGAAAGCGAGGCTACGGTGAACAGGCTTTTGCGGGCAAACCCGTGGGGCGCCATGGGATACCGTTTCCCCTCGACTTCCACAGAATCATCCTTGGTCCGTCCGATGGTGGGAAACATCACCGGAGCATGGCTGCCCCAATAAGTGGGATCGCCATTCCACAGATACTCGACCCCTTCGGCATTGGTCCGCAGACTCAGGGGCTCAGCACCCATTTCAGCAATATCCATAGTGAGTTTTCTGTTTTTCAAGGTGATCATATCCACTCCCTTTCCCTTTCAGCGCGATATCCCCCATGATAGGCAATGTGCGGGTGGAACGCAACAGGAATCATCTGGTAGATAGTTGACAGGATGTCCAAATGTTTCCATAGTCTGCTTTATGGATTCACATACACACGAAGGTTCCATCTACCAAAAAGATGCGAAAATCGGGAAATTCCTGTTCGCGATACTGTTGTCAGGCCTGGCTTATGGCCTGTACCGGGGAGTTCAGGACAATTATCTGGCTGAGATTGTCGATATTTCCAAATCGGAACGGGGAATCGTCGAATTCTTCCGTGAACTACCGGGTTTGATGCTGGTGTTCATCCTGGCGGCCATGTACCGCTTCTCTGAGTCGAAAGTGTTCAAGATCGGCGCCGTGATCATGCTGCTGGGCACGGTGGGCATGCTGATTGTGGGGAGTTCCAAGCTGGTGGTGATCACCTGCATGGTGATATTCAGCTCTGGCGAGCATATCATGATGCCGGTGAAAAGCTCGTTGTCGCTCCATATGGCCAGACCTGGCAAAGGCGGCGCTGCGCTGGGAGTCATGTCAAGCATCAGTCACGGAGGGAACATCCTGGGCTATCTGGCGGTATCCGCTCTGTTTCTGGTTTTCGGAAGACTTGGATTGGCCAAGGATTCCACCCAGGGGTACAAAACGGTTTTTCTCATCGCCTCTCTGTTGCTGGTGGGAACGGTTCTTGTGGCCTTCGCCATGAAGGATACGGGGGTAGCCGTACGGCGCTCGCGCATTTACTTCAACCGGAAATTCACCAAATACTACATGCTTGAGGTATTCTATGGCGCCCGCAAACAGATATTTTTGACCTTCGCCCCCTATGTGCTGATTCTCTACTATGGAGCCAGCACGGCCATGGTGTCGCTGCTTCTGGCGGTATGTGCCGGTTTCGGCATGTTGTTCGCCCCGATGATTGGCCGTTTGATCGACCGTCTGGGCTATAGGTTCATCATGGTGGTCGATACGCTGATTCTGATGGTGGTGTGTTTTTTCTATGGATTCGCCCATCGCATGTTCCCCAGGGATATCGCCTTTGTCGTGGTGTGTGTCAACTTCGTGTTGGACTCGATCATCTCGCTGGCGAGTCTGGCCTCGTCGGTGTATGTGCAGGATATCGCCGATTCACAGGAAGAGATGACGGCGACCATCACCACCGGGATCTCGGTGAACCACCTGATCAGTATCCTGATAGCGCTCATGGGAGGCTACATCTGGGAAAGAGTCGGGATCGAGGTGCTGTTCTCGCTATCGGGGCTGCTGGGATTGGCCAACACTCTGTATGCTCTGACTATTAAAAAACCCGTGAAACCCTTGGAAGGCACGGCAAGCCCCTCTGTAAAGGGTGTGCAGTGATTTCAGGAGTGTGATGGTGATAAAGCTGACAGGTATCCATGTCGCCTATGGCGATCGGGTGATTTTACGTGATGCGGACTTCCTCATCAGGCCCAACGACCGCATAGGTCTGGTGGGACCCAACGGTGCGGGGAAAACCACCCTTCTGCGCCTTATCGCCGGTGAGGAAAAACCGGATGGGGGTGCTATCTCCATCGATCCAGGCACAGTCATCGGGTATTTCTCGCAGAATGTAGGAGAAATGTCAGGCCGCAGTGCTTTGCAGGAAGTTCTGGCCGGGGCAGGCTCTATCTACAACATTGGATTGCGTCTTTCTGAACTTGAACACCGTATGGCCGGTGGGGAAGCCACTCCCCTCACGGATTGTGAGATGGATCTGTATGGTGAACTGCAAACCCAGTTCCTGAATCGTGACGGATATGACCTGGAATCCCGCGCTGAGACGATTCTGACAGGTTTGGGCATCGGCCCCGACCGCTTCAATGAACCGGTGGAACATTTCTCGGGTGGCTGGAAGATGCGTATCGCCCTAGGGCGGATCCTGGTACTGCAGCCCGATGTGCTTCTGATGGATGAACCCACCAACCATCTGGATCTGGAATCCATTGTCTGGCTGGAGCAGTGGCTGAAGGACTTCAAAGGCGATCTGGTGATGACCTGCCATGACCGCGAGTTCATGACCCGCCTATGCACGCGTACCGTGGAAGTCTCAGCTGGAACGGTGACCATCTATTCGGGTGATTATGATTTCTACCTGCGTGAACGGGAAATCCGTCGGGAACAGCTGGTCGCCACCTACAATCGCCAGCAGGCCCGTATCGCCAAGGAAGAGGAGTTCATCGCCCGCTTTGGTGCCCGCGTCTCCCATGCCGCCATGGTCCAATCCCGTATCAAGACCTTGGAGAAGATCGAGCGCATCGAGCTGCCTCCCGACCCCAAAACCATGAAGGTAGTCTTCACCGATTGCCCCCGCAGTGGTGAGCAGGTAGTGGTTATGGAGAATCTGGCAAAATCCTGGACGACCCCTTCTGGAGCCATACACCAGGTATTCTCTGGTTTGACGGGTGTGGTGGAAAAAGGCGATCGCATCGCGCTGACTGGGGTGAATGGCGCGGGAAAATCCACCTTGCTCAAAGTGATCACCGGGCTGACCGTACCCACCCAAGGCATGTGCACCTTGGGAGCGAGTGTGCGCCTGGGGTATTTCAGCCAGTATTCCTCGGATGTGCTGGACCCTGGAAAAACTATTTTCGAAGAGGTTCAGGAGCGGTTGCCGTTGGCTCCGGTGAACTCAATCATGAATATCCTGGGAGCCTTCCAGTTTTCGGGCGATGAGACGGCCAAGAAGATCTCGATCCTCTCGGGTGGTGAGAAAAGCCGGGTGATGCTGGCCTGCATGCTGGCGGTTCCCGTGAATTTCCTCGTACTGGACGAACCGACCAATCATCTGGATATACAATCCCGCGAGGTATTGTTGGATGCATTGCAGCGCTTCGACGGCACCATCATGATTGTCAGCCATGACCGCTATTTCCTCAGCCATCTGGCCAACCGGGTATTCGAGATCGACCATGGCGATCTGAACATCTACGAGGGTGATTACCACTACTATCTGGAAAAGGTGTTCAAGACCGGGTGAGCCTTTTCTTCCGGGAAGAACTCCCACACCGGCGAGCCTTTTATTCCGGGAAGAACCAAACCGTTCAAGCTCCCAAAATCCGCTGGATCCCCTCTTCCACTGTGCTGACAAATGAGACTAAACCACCGGTGTTGCATTCGTGTCTGAAATCACGCAGACTCTGGCTTGCATAACGGGAAAAGTCACCCACAATGGCGAGCCTAAACCGGTAATTGGAGAATTTCTGCAGTATTTCTCCCGCTAAACCGGTGGAGAGCTTGAAGAAATCGGCTCCGAGACTCCCTTCCTCCAAGATCATCCCAACGCATCCACCAACATAGCGCGCCTCCACCATCAGATCCAACACCTGTTCCACACTGGTGATGTTCACCTCCGGGCCAAACACAGCACAGGATCCGTGGGCACCTTCCACGATTCTCATGTTTCCTCCACCAGATTCTGGACCGCTGTCATCATGACCATCATGAATTCCAGGGAACCCCACAGGGAAATCCGTACGGTATGCTCCATATCGATATACATGATGCGCACTTCACTATGGCCATACTCCGTCGGTTTGCTATTGGCCAGAGCGGTCAGGTTGTTCATGACGCGGGAGGCCGCCTTCTGTCCAGACACAGGAAGATCGATGACTGAGGATACCTGGGCTTTCCTAAGACCAATAGGTTCTTCTCTGGAGGAAGGGTCCTCTTCCCCACTCGACGGGCCTTCGGTGAATTGGCTTAGGTCATGTCCATCGATCCGCCAGCTTTTTCCGATTTTCTTGGCTATAAGCCGCCCTTCCCGGATATACCGTTGGATGGTTTTCGGATGCAGCTGCAACAACTGGGCGACCTGATCGACTGAATAAAATTCTTTCTGCATGGTTTTATTCCTTATTGTTCCTCATCTAGGAATGATAAGGAATTTTTAGGAATAATTCAAGGGGGTCGATGGCGATGAAAGCCCCCAAGCGAGCCTTTTCTTCCGGGAAGAAATCACACACTATACTTATTTACAAATTGAGAATTCAATTGACAAATTGCAAATCTACTATTACGATGCAACTATGATACAAAGAACTGCGGAAGCCACTCTCCATCGCCTTGCCAAAGGTTTTCCAATCATATGTGTGACCGGCCCACGACAATCCGGCAAGACAACCCTTGCCAAAATGGCATTTCCTGAAAAACCATACATCTCTCTCGAAGACCCAGATATCGCGTTCCTCGCCCGCACAGATCCCAGAGGTCTTCTTGATGGGTATAAAGATGGTCTTATTCTCGATGAAGCCCAGACCGTACCGGACATATTCAAGTACCTGAAAACGGCTGTCGATAAGAATCCAACTCCGGGTCGCTTTATTGTAACTGGTTCACACCAATTCAGTTTACTGGCTGGCGTGACTGAATCCCTAGCGGGCAGAGCGGCTTTCCTGACGCTCTATCCGTTTTCGATACAGGAACTCAAACAGGTAGGAGAAGTGCTTTCCGATCCCTTTGAGACTCTTCTGAATGGGTTTTACCCTCCTGTATATGATCGTGATGTGACGGTATACGACTGGTATACGAATTACATTTCGTCCTATATCGAGCGTGATGTCCGCTCTGTGATCAATGTAAAGGATTTAGGACAATTCCAGACCTTTATTAGGATGTGTGCCTCGAGGGTCGGACAGTTGATGAATCTGAGTGCCTTGGCTCAGGATTGTGGAATTACCCACAACACGGCCAGATCATGGCTTTCTGTCCTCGAATCGAGTGACATAATCTTCCTTTTAAAGCCATATCACAACAACTATGGGAAACGGCTGGTAAAGAGCCCTAAGCTCTATTTTGTCGATACTGGAGTTGTATGCAGGCTGCTCGGTATCAGGGATGCAGAGCAACTTTTCATGCATCCAAACCGGGGGAGTATCTTCGAAAGTTTCATTGTTGCTGAAATGTTGAAAAATCGTCTCAACAAAGGGGTTATTCCGGAATTATTCTTCTGGCGGGATAATGTAGGAACTGAAATTGATGTGGTGTATGAAGATGGGCTGGCAATCCGGTCGGTCGAGATCAAATCTGGAAAAACCTTCACCACAGATTTTACATCTGGTCTCGAAAAATGGATGCGTTATTCTGCTGAGAAGCCGGAGAGCTGCTCTATTGTCTATGCGGGAGATATGGAAATGAAAATAAAAGGGATTGAAGTGAGAAAGTGGGATTCCATCGTATAAAAGAAGATAACGCTAAACCAACGATATCCTTTTTCTTTATATGGAATAGATATTTGCGCCAAAGGGGATTCGAACCCATGACCTACGGCTTAGAAGGCCGTTGCTCTATCCAACTGAGCTATTGGCGCATATAATAGTCGGGGCGAGAGGACTTGAACCTCCGATTTCTTGCACCCAAAGCAAGCGCCTTAGCCACTAGGCAACGCCCCGATTATGTCAGACTTGGAGGAGTATACTTGCTTTTCGCCAGCCACGTCAAGGTACATAGGAGAAGCAATGAAAGACAATCTTGGTGAAACCGCCATTCAAATATACCGCATCCTGGATAGCATCAGCCCTCCGCAGATAGTGTTTCTCCAGCAAGCCGATCCCTTTAGACTCCTGATCTCAGTGATTCTTTCCGCCCAGACAACCGACCGGCAGGTCAATACGGTCACCCAGGAACTATTCAGGCAGTATCCTGGGCCCGCGGAGCTGGCCAGTGCCGACCCCATGCAGGTGGAACGCATTATCCGCAGCACTGGTTTTTACCGCGCCAAGACCACCCATATCATAGCAACTGCCCAACAATTGGTACAACGCTTTAGTGGCCAGGTTCCCCTCTCTATGGAGGAACTCACCACACTATCGGGAGTAGGACGCAAGACTGCGAACTGCATCATAGGCCAGATCGCGGGGAAACCTGCCATCATCGTAGACACCCATTTTGGACGGGTGGTACGGCGGCTGGGACTCACCCAAGCTACCGATCCCGAAGCAATTGAACAGGAAATCACCGCACTGCTTCCTTTTGAAACCCACTACCGCTTCTCTATGACCGTCAATCTGCATGGACGCCAGATCTGCCATGCCAAAAACCCGGCATGCAAAGAGTGCGCGCTGAAAACCCTGTGCGCAAGCTATCCGGCTACGTAAAGAGGTTCTTGCCAGTAGATATGCCCGTTATATCAACCAAGGGAGAAATAGGCCGGAAAAGCCTCTTTCAATATCTTCTGGTCGCAGATGACCCGGTCCAGATGGCGCTTCATATACAGTTGGGCAGAACGGCAATCCTTGTTGCGGATGCTCTGGGTGATCTGCATATGGTCATGCAGCAGTTCGGTAGGATCGAACATCTGCAATCTCAGCATACGCTCACGGTGGAAATGGGGAATATACACGGAAATGAGATCGTAGATCATCTCCTTACCAGCTGCGGTAAACAGTATTTTATGGAATTCGCTATCCTTGGCGAAAAAACCATACAGATTCTTGGTTGCGGCAAGCTCCGCCTGTTCCTTTAGATTCAGATCCAGATCATCCAGGAATTTCTGTGTAGGAACGTTAGCACAGTCGATTTCCAAAACGGCCATCTCAACCGTGGAACGCAGAAAGCGGCCCTGATCGACCATGTTCCCATCCAACAGCGAGACACGGGTACCCCGCTGGGGGAAAATATCTATCAGATGCTCATGTTCCAGCTCCAACAAGGCTTCCCGTACGGGAGTTCTGCTCACACCCATCGATCCCGCCATCTCTTTCTCTAAAACAGCCTCACCTGGAAGCATATCAAGAAACATGATGTTCCGCCTGATAGTCCGGTACGCATATTGCTTCGCGGTCTCGTGTTCCTGCCTAATATCGTATACAACGAACGGCATGGTCGAAAACCTCCTATGATGGAAAACGTCATGTACGTTTGTACAATCTGAAAACTTTCGCCACATATTATCATGTGTGCCTTAACTATTGCAACAGATATATTTGTATTTCAGTCTGTATACAATATACTAATCAAGTAGCAACCGGACCTGACAGGCCTCCATCTAACGGACTGTTCTTGTAGAACCCGTTTTTTTTAACACAAAGCAACGTTTTTTTTAATTTACACAATGCGAAAACCGTTCAACCATAACATAGGAAAAGGGAAATAGCATGAAGATTGCGATAATTGGTTGTGGAGATATTGTCGATAAGTATTATGGTCCTTCTTTTATGAAATTGCGGGATGAGGGAAAAGTCGATGAAAGGTTTTGCTGTGATCTGGATACTATAAAAGTAGCCAATTTTAGGCGCAAATATGGATTTGACCGAAGTTTTACCGATGCCGACAGGATGATCGATGAGACAAAACCTGATTGCTTGTTTATTGCTACTCCAGTGACAGTAACGACTGGAATGGCCATCCATCTTTCAACTTACAGGATTCCCATGATGATTGAGAAACCGCCAGCCTTGACATTGGCTTCTGGGCAAAAGCTAAACGGGGCATTGATCCAAAACTCAGTCTTACACCAGATTGCTTTCAACCGTCACTTCATGCCGGTTGTCCAATACCTGAAAAATGATCTGAGGGAACGTGGAAAGACCATTCAATGTGTTCATTCGTTGATGTCACGGTATCGAAGAATAGAGAATAGTTTTTACACTACTGCAATACACAGCATCGATCTCGTGAGGTATCTGGCTGGAAGCGAATATCGTACCATTTCTCTTTCATATCAGGAATTACCAAATTATGGAAATGGTGTATGCAATATTTTCATGGACTATGTTTTTGAAAATGGTGTGGTTGGACAAGCTTCCATGCTCGTATGCTCGGGGACAACGAACGAACGTGTAATGGTAACATGCGATGATGCCACGTATTTTGCCCATCTCCCAATGTGGAATTGTGACGATGTACCGGGTCTAGTCCAGTGCAATGAAAACAATTCATTGCTGTTTTTAAAAAAGGGAGAGGATCTTGATGCGACCGATGACTATATCATAAATGGGTTTCATCATGAAATCAGTCATTTCCTGTCTTGCGTGGCGACGGGTGAACAACCTGAGGAATCAATGTCCTATGCGATGCAATCGATACACATCGCAGAATGCATTTCGCAGAGAAAATCAGAGTTTCAAAACAACAGGGTGGATCCGGTATGGAAGAGTTGACTCAAGAGTATCTTTACGGAAAAGTGATGTCGGTTGTTGATAGATTGTTAAACCTTGGGGGTGGAGAATATCAGAAGGATAAGAATTCTGATAAGGATTCCCACACCAAAGGTCAGGTTGAACGGGATTTTGGTATTGAGGAATGGGATTGGCCACAAGGTGTAGGTCTATTGGGATTGGTAAAATTACAGAATCATTTCCAAGATAGCAGATATGACAATTTCCTTTCAGATTGGTTCCAAAGGAATTTCAAAACAGGCTTACCTTCCAGGAATGTGAATACAACGGCTCCTTTTATGACTTTGCTTGATTTTGCCGAACGGACGGATCATGAAGGATATACACACGAATGCCAAAAACAAGCCCAATGGTTGATAGAAAATCTGCCAAAGACCAAAGAAAATGGATTCCAGCACGTTGTGAGTGGTATCGGGGACCGTCAGGCGGTCTGTCTTAATGATGGACAACTGTGGGTTGACACCATTTTCATGGCAGTCCTTTTCCTGAACGCCTATGCGCAAAAATACCAGGTCCCGGCATACGCCCAGGAAGCAACCCATCAAATCCTGCTGCATATTAAATATCTATATGAGAAAGAGTGTGGATTGTTCTATCACGGCTGGAGTTTCATACGCAATGATAATTTTGGGAAAGTCTTTTGGTGTAGGGGGAATGCCTGGTTTACGTTGGGAATTACTGAATTCCTATCCCAGGATGGAACATGTCCTTTGGAAAAAGGCGTTAAAAGGTATCTTATTGACACCTATCTTGCACAGGTTTCAGCATTGGCAAAGCTACAAACCCAGTCCGGTTTGTGGACTACAGTATTGAATGACACCTCAAGTTATGAAGAAGTCTCTGGGTCAGCAGGGATTACCGCAGGTATCTATCGCGGTCTCAGACTGGGGCTCCTGGATGATTCATATGAAGCAGTTGCCGACAAAGCTATCACTGCAATTTGTAAAAACATTGCTTCTGATGGAACTGTTGGGAACGTTTCCGCGGGAACAGTGATTGGGATGGATTCCCAAGCCTATCAGAGGATATTGATCCGGCCTATGGCGTATGGACAAGCTCTTGTTTTAATTGCTCTAACAGAAGCCTTGGGTCGGAAAAATAAATACACAAAGGAGTAGAAAATGAAAAAAAGACTCTCGAAAGTCTTAGTGTCAGTATTAGTACTGGCAATGGTGTGTGCTGGACTATTTGCTGCGGGGCAGAAAGAAACCACTACAACGACTTCAGATACTTTAAAATCTGAGAAAACCGTATTAAGACTGTCATGGTGGGGCAATCAACTCAGGAACAATCTTACTCAACAGGCAATTGATCGGTATATGCAACAGAATCCCAATATCGTCATAGAAGCTGAGTTTACAGATTGGTCCAGTTACTGGGATAAGCTTGCAACCCAGGCAGCCGGTGGTGGTTTGTCTGATATTATCCAGATGGATTATTCTTATCTTTTGCAATATGCCAATAGCAATCAATTAGCTAATTTGAATGGGTATTTGGAAAACAAGACCATTGATTCTTCCCAGATTGCCGATGCTGTTATAAAGAGTGGTTCAGTCAATTCAAATTGCTATGGCATTGCTTTAGGGAGTACTGCTCCTATGATGATGTACGATCAGGCAATTATTGACAAGGCTGGCGTCACCATTCCTATCAACCCGACAGTCAGTGAATTCTATGATTTGTGTCAGACAATCTATAACAAAACTGGAATCCCGATGTTCTGGGAGAGTGGGATGAACATGATCCTGTATGTAGCCCGCGGTTGTGGGTCTGAGATATTTTCCGATCTTAGCAAGGGCAACACGGCTTCTTCCGCCAAGCATTTCGAATTAGTCGAAAAGTTTGCCAGAGCTCCGTTCCATATCTCCCCGGAATTGCTGGCTGAGAAGAATACTCTCGTGGTTGACCAGATGCCTATCAATGATCTGAGTACATGGAATCAATTCACTGTATCCAATGGTTTCTCCGCAATCTATTCCGCTTGTGGTGGAAACAGACCAATGGGTGTCTGCATGTATCCAAAACTTGATGATGCAGCCAAGGAACCTGTATATGTGAAACCGACGATGTTCTTCTCTGTCACCGAGACTTCCACCCACAAAGACGAGGCAGCTGCTTTTATCAATTGGTTCGTCAATGACCTGGAGATCAATAGGATTCTCATGGGTGAACGTGGAGTTCCTGCAAATAGGGAAGTGGCCAATATGGTCAAGGGAAATGTAAATAAAGTGGACGCGGTGGCATATAGCTACCTTGCTGAAGTCAACAAAGTCGCCAACCCTGTCGATCCTCCAAATCCTCCAGGATTCAGTGAAGTTGAAGCTTTATTGCTGACCTATGTGGATAATATCCGCTATGGGAACATGACTGCTGCTCAGGCTACTGCTGGATTTGTCCCCAAAGCGCAGTCTATTTTGGCCAATGCCGCAAAATAAACAAGAATAGGTTGGTTACATGATTAAAACATATCCGGGTTTAATCAGGAAGCTTACCGATGAGAGAACGGCTGGATATGTATTTATCCTGCCGTTCATTATTGGTTTTATCGGTTTCATCAGCTTCCCGATGCTCATGTCCTTGGTTTTCTCATTCACTAAGTATAATATCCTGACTTCTCCATCTTTTAATGGAATACGCAATTATCTGGATATGTTTTTTCACGATAAGCTGTTTTGGAAGACTTTTGGCGTGACAATGTATTATGTGGTTTTCTCTGTTCCTCTCAGATTGCTGATGGCTTTGTTGGTCGCAATGCTTCTTGTCCGTCCTTCAAAGCTATCAGGATTATACCGCGCGGTTTTCTATCTGCCATCCATCATTGGTTCCAGTGTTGCAGTCGCTCTGCTTTGGAAACGTCTTTTCGCAAGCAATGGCATATTGAACGCTCTTCTTGGTTTGGTGGGGTTGGGGAACAAGATACCTTGGCTGGGAAGAGTCGACACTGCGATCTGGACATTGATCCTCCTTGCCGTATGGCAATTTGGCTCTTCAATGCTGATTTTCTTAGCGGGATTAAAACAAATCCCCGTATATCTGTATGAAGCCGCCACAGTAGACGGTGTCAACGGATGGGATAAATTTTTTAAAATCACCTTACCGATGCTGACCTCAACGATTTTCTTCAATCTCATAAACCAACTTATCAATGGGTTCATGGCCTTTACCCAGAGCTTTATCATAACGGAAGGAAAGCCTTTGAACAGTACTCTTTTCTATGTTGTGTACATGTACCAGAACTCTTTCAAGTTCAATAAACTTGGATACGGCTGTGCTATGGCTTGGTTCATGGTAATAGTTGTTGGCACAATAACAGGCTTGATTTTCCTTACTCAAAAGAAGTGGGTTTACTATGAGTCGGAGAAATAAGCTATGAAAAAGCTCAAGGTTAGACGCACATTGCGCACGATGCTTTATCATCTGTTGGTGGTGATTTTTGCCTGGATAATGGTGTATCCTGTGATATGGATGCTTATGGGGGCTTTTAAAACAAACTCAGAGATACTGACTTCAGCTGAAGTCCTATTGCCAAGACAATTCAGTTTCCTGAATTTCACCACTGGATGGAAAGGTTTTGCAGGTCATTCCTTTGGCATTTTTTTTAAGAATTCCATACTCATCTCCTCAATTGCCACAATCGGTGCGGTTGTTTCCTCTGCAATCATAGCCTTTGGATTCGCACGGTGTGATTTCCGTTTTAAAAAATTCTGGTTTGGCTGTATGTTGCTTTCAATGATGTTGCCTTTTCAGGTTTTAATGATTCCACAATACATCATGTTCAACAAGCTTGGATGGATCGGGACTTTTCTCCCTCTCATAGTACCTCAGTTCTTTGGGCAAGGATTCTTTATCTTTTTGGATGTGCAGTTTATCAAAGGACTACCGATAGAACTGGATGAAGCTGCCAGGATAGACGGTTTGTCCATCTATGGAATTTTCTTAAGGATAATACTTCCCCTTATCAAATCGGCATTGGTGACAAGTGCGATTTTCTCTTTCATGTGGAGATGGGATGATTTTCTGGCCGCTCTGTTATATCTGAACAAACCGGACAGCTACCCAGTCAGCCTCGCATTGAAGCTGTTTTCGGATCCTGCCACTGGATCTGATTGGGGCGCGATGTTTGCGATGGCCAGTCTTTCCCTTCTTCCAATTTTCCTGATTTTTCTGACAATGCAGAAATACCTTGTTGAGGGTATTGCTTCAACTGGGTTGAAAAACTAAAAAACAATTTTCAAAAAGGAAGAAATAGTATGAAGATGAAAGCTTTAGTACAATACGCGCCATATGATAATCGTTTGGAAGAGGTAAATATTCCTGAAATCACAGAAGATGAAATGCTGCTGAAGGTTCATGGCTGCGGCATTTGCGCAGGTGATTTGAAAGCGTACCATGGGGGCATCCGAATATGGGGATCTGATGAAAGCAACCGCTATATTGAACCACCTGTTATAGGTGGACATGAATTTTTCGGTGAGATTGTGGAAAAGGGGAAAAACATACAGGATTTTTCTACGGGAGACGTTGTGGCAATCGAGCAGATTGTTCCATGTGGTCATTGCCGATTCTGTAGATCCGGGAAGTATTGGATGTGTGAAAAATCTGCCGTATATGGCTTTAAGCAGGCCATACATGGAGGTTTCGCTGAGTATGTGAAAATACATCCAAACAGTCTGGTTCATAAGATCCCTTCGTCGTTTTCCTTCGATCAATCTGTTCTGATTGAACCAATGGCTTGTGGAATGCATGCAGTGGAATTAGCCCAAATCAAACACGATGATATCGTTGTGATCGCAGGTATGGGAGCGATTGGAACCGCCATGGTCAGTATGGCCCAACTATATCTACCCAACATGATTATTGGACTGGATGTTAAGCCGTTCAGATTGGAATTGGGGAAGAAGTTTGGCGCGCGATACGCATTGAATCCTCTTGATGGAGAACTGATTGAGAAAATCAATGAACTTACAGATGGGCATGGTTGTGATGTGTATATCGAAGCTTCAGGAAGTCCTGCCAGTGTTACCCAAGGATTCAGTCTCCTGTGCAATCATGGGAGATATATCCAAATGGGCGTTTTTGCAGCGCCTGTTTCAGCCGACTGGAATATTATTGGAGATGGTAAGGAATTGAATATCCAAGGTTCGCATTTATCCGCATTGACGTTCAAATCAGTCATCGATGGTATCGATAAGGGATTGCTGGAAACCGAGGGATTGGTCTCCCACCATTTCCGCCTGGAGGAATGGGAAAAGGCCTTTGAAGTAGCGGATAAAGCACCTGATGCAATGAAAGTGGTACTGGTTCCCTAGGAGTGGTTATAATGGAAAAAGTAAAGGTTGTGATTATCGGATATGGGAGTATGGGCAGATTGTATTCGGATATGTTAGCTTCCGGGCAAGTTCCAGAATTGGAACTTTACGGCATTTGCTGCAGAAATCCGCAGTATCACGTCGATATTGGAATCAAGTTCCCTCAAGTAAAAATTTATCCATCTGATTCAGAAGCTTTTTTTGACCACCAGGCCTATAATGCGATTATCATAACCACCCCACATAAAACCCATGTTCAGATTGCTTTGAAAGCCCTATCCAATGGTCTGCATGTCCTCTGTGAGAAACCTCTGGGAGTCAGCTTACAGGAAGCAAAGGAATTGCAATCGGCCTCAAATATGTTCAACTGCCAATTCGCCATGGTTTTCAATTGGAGGACGAGAGCTGTCTTTTCCAAAGTAAAGGACTTGATTTCACAGGGTGGGCTTGGAAAAATATCACATGCTGTCTGGATTGCCAATTTCTGGTATCGTACCTCGTATTACCATCACCTCAACCCTTGGCGCAGCAGCTGGACTGGTGAAGGTGGGGGATTGGCCATCAACCAGATGCAACATGTGTTTGATATCTGGAATTGGCTTTTTGGTATTCCTGAAGAAGTCAATTCAGTTGTTTCATATGGTAAATTCAACGAAATAAGTGTCGATGATAGCTTTGAGGCTTTGTTTACCTACCAAAATGGCCTACATGGTGTCTGTATTGCTTCCAGTGGAGAATCTCCTGGGAGCAATCATTTTGAAATCCATGGTACTCTGGGTAAAGTAGTCATTGAAAACAACACGCTCAAGTATTATCGCAATGAAACACCTTCCAATGAGTTTGGACGTATAGCGATAGTAACGACTGGACTCCCGTATGTGGAAGAGGATTTCATATTCGAGGATCGGGGCAATGCGGAGTATGTGGAGATCCTACGGGATTTTGGTGATTCCATATTACAGGGGAAAAATACGATAGCTTCACTTGCCGCAGGACTTGGTGCTCTGACTATCGCGAACGCAGTATATCTTTCTTCCTGGAAAAAGACTCCAATAAAGATTCCTTTTGATGATAAAGAATACCAAAAGTTGCTGGATGAGCATATCATATATGAAGAAAATGGGGAGGGGTCGCCGAGGGGTGATTTTGTGTAAATGATAGGAAGCTATTTCCGAAGATTGATGAACCATCTGAAACTGGAACAGAAAATCGGAATCGTATTGATCGCTCTGTTTTGTGTTATTGTCTGTATTGGACTATTTGAGATTCGGAATATGTCTTTGGCTTATGATGAGGAAATGTACAATGTGAGCGTTGCCAATACAAAAAGTCTTCTTTTGGAATTGGATAGTATTTTAGATAGCGTGAGTGTTTTCGGCGACTATTTTGTTGGAGACGACATTATCCAGACACATCTTTCCACCATCAAGGACTCGTCGGGTCTAGCGGAAACAAGTTCTGCGAAACGGGCCATTACGAAGCGCTTGAATTCATTGCAGGGTACTGTCTCGTTTGTGAAAGACATTGCCCTATCCATTGATTCTCAAGAGGTTATCCACTCTGGAGACGGAATCCAGATTTCCAATGAAGATCTGGATTATGCAAATGGGATGGCAATTTCATCCCAGGGAAAAGTTGTATGGATTCCTGACGATTTTGGCAATATCTATTATGTACGTCAAATAAGACGGAAAGAATATCTGAAATTGGACCACTTGGCTGTACTTTATCTAAAACTCGATACTCCCGGCATTCTGTTGGAGATGGCTGATAGGTTCAACTATGATTCACCTTTGAATCTTTCAATCTACCATAACAACCAGCTTCTTTTCTCAAGCTTCCACATTGGAACGGATGATTCCGCTTCATTGCTTGCTTTTGCTGAAAAGGGTGACAAATACACTATTGCCAATATCGATGGCAACAAGTATTTCGTGATCAATGGAATCCTGCCGGGCAGCAAGTGGCAGTATATCCATTACCTTGATTACCAATCGCTGTTCAACAGTATTTCATCAATCGTTCTTTACTCTGTTATCATATTATTGTTTGCCATGATGCTGGCATTGATCGTTATCCACTATATTGTTAAATATATCATCAACCAGCTACATGTTCTTGAATTGAAGATGGCTCATTTCCAGTCCGGAAATCTGGACATGTCAATCTTCCCTGATTATTCCAAGCGATTGGATGAGATCGGAGCGGTGCATCAGAACTTTGACAAGATGGTGGTAAGATTTGATAACATAATCAAAGACAATTACGTAAAACAGCTGTTGATCAAAGACAACACCATAAAGATACTAAGCCAGCAGATCAACCCGCATTTCCTGTACAACGTTTTGGATTCAATTTGCTGGTTGTCACAAAAATATGGTGCACAGGATATTGAGCAGATTTCCTACAGCCTGGCCAATCTATTCCGGATTTCAATTTCAAACGATGAAGTATGCGTACCACTGAGGAGAGAACTGGAATTCCTGGAACACTATATAAAAATACAGACAATCCGTTTCAATGATCGCTTATTGTTTGAAATGCATATCCCGGAAGAATCACTTGAAGTTTCCATACCAAAGTTCTCGATTCAACCCTTGGTTGAGAATGCTATCAAGCATGCGGTGGAAATGAGCGACGAGCCATGCCGAATCACCCTATCCGCACAATGCCATGATAATGAGATTGTCCTAAGCATTGCGAATACTGGCTCCTGCTTTGATGGAGATATCGAAGAAAGAGTCCACAACCATCAGATGAAACAAAGTGACAGTATTGGATTGGTGAATATCGATGAACGTCTGCAGCTGTTATTTGGAAATGAGTACAGATTGCATTTCCATAATGAGTCGGGGATAGCTGTCGTCTCATTTTCCTTACCAAGGAGCAATGCCCCAACATGCTGAAAGTATTGATCGCTGACGATGAAGAGATTATCCGCACCTCATTGAGTACCATGATACCATGGTCGGAACTGGGATGCCTTGTGGTAGCCGTTGCACGCAATGGCATCGAAGCCTACCAGCAAGCCAGTGATTATTATCCGGATATCATCATAACCGATGTGATGATGCCCATAATGGACGGCCTTGAACTGATAAAAAAGGTGCGGTTGATTGATGATGACGTTGAGTTTATCGTGCTTTCTGGATATGGCGAGTTCAGCTTTGCCCAGAAAGCGATGCAGTATGGGGTAAAGCACTATTTGCTTAAACCAACAAAGAAAACGGATTTGATTGATATACTGAAGACCATCATCAAAGGGATACAGGAGAAAGAAGAGAAACACAAAGAAGAATATATAAATCTGATAAAAGAATTTAGCTTCAATTTCCAAAAAGGCGTCATGCTTGAGTTGCTTAATACGCCAAATTCCGTAAAGGTCATTCTTGAACGGAATATGAAAGTATTGGGGCTACAGGGAGTTGAGAATGCCTGCCTGCTAGGATTGGGTGTTGGAATTTCAAGATATCGTTCCTCAGTGATTGAAATGCTGAACTACCTGAAAATCCATAAAACTGAAATCCTGATAGCCCCGGTAGAAGGAAATGGAATTATCTACTACATCCTCCATATTGAGAATATTGTAGCGGTAGATACATTTCGCCAGTATGTCAATTCCTGTGGCAATACCATTCAGGTTTTTCAAGTGGATTCCATATCGTCAATATTCTCCCATCTGATACGCTGCATCGGGACTTGCAAGGAAATCCAGATCTTTGATGCAACTGGCCGATCAGAGTATCTGTCAAATGAAAATGGATTTGCCAGAAGGATTGTTGCTTTGGGGACCGATGTTGCGAAGTACGTGAAGGAAGGAAACGACGGGGTTTCCGTTATGGATGAATTGAATAAGGTTCTGTCTGGATGTTCCCTTGATGAAGCGAAGTCCGTTTTACTGAACCTGGCAATTACATTGCACAATAGTGAAGAGGATATGGCTAGCGGGCAAGTATTGTCCATTATCAGGAAAGTCAATTCTGTTGATGAGATACAGACATGTATCAAGCATCTGGTCCAGCACCAGTTGTCAACAGCGATTGAAGGAGGCAGCTATCCAATAAGGGTGATTAAGAAATATATAGAGCAGAATCTTTCATCTGAGAGTATCTCATTGAAATGGATAGCTGAAAATCTTCTGTATATGAATGTGGGATATCTCAGTAAATTGTTCATAAAAGAAGTTGGAGTTAAATTTTCTGACTATATCAACCGGATGAGGATACATTCCGCCAAGCAATTGATGACCGTATATCACAAGAGTATGATCCAGGAAATTGCCCAGGAAGTGGGTTTCGGAAACAATCCCCGCTACTTCAGTCAGGTTTTCAGGAAATATGAGGGGATAACTCCTACAGACTATGTATTAACCATCAAGGAGCAAAAGAAGGATGATGCAACACACGATACCTGAAGATGTGAGAAAAGTGTGAATACCACCTACCCCTCGTACCATTGGCTTGAGCAATACCTCCAGGTTTGCTAATCTGAAAGCATGCCGCAGAATAAAAGAATTCTTGTCGTCGAGGATGAACCTGATATCCAGGAACTTATCTGCTACCATCTGGCAAAGGAAGGCTTCATTACCCTGAAAGCCTCAGACGGGGAAGCCGCACTCTCCTGTGTAGAGCATGACAAACCCGATCTGGTATTGCTTGACCTCATGTTGCCCGGAGTTTCCGGAATCGATGTGCTCAAAACCATCCGTTTTACCTGGAATCTGCCGGGACTACCGGTGATCATCGTATCGGCGCGAACCGACGAGAGCGATATCATCACCGGTTTGGAATTGGGAGCCGACAACTACCTGCCCAAACCTTTCAGCCCCAAAGTCCTGGTGGCCAATGTCAAAGCCCTGTTGCGCCGCACTTCCAAAACGGATCAGACAAACGCTATTCCCAGCGACGGGCAATTGATTGTCACCGGAAATCTCAGCATCGATCCAGTACGGCATGAAGTTTCCTTGGATGGGCAGCCAGTCGGACTCACCGCCACCGAGTTCTCGCTGCTTAGCCTATTGGCCACCACTCCAGGAAGGGTGTTCACCCGCAACCAGCTGATCAGCGGCATCCGCGGGGAATCGTATCCAGTGACCGAACGGGCCATCGATGTGCAAATCGCCACCTTGCGCAGGAAACTGGGAATCGGGGGGCAAGCCATCAAGACCGTTTGGGGCATAGGCTACACCTACCAGGAAGCGGTATGATAGGCAAGAGAATCCGCACCAGACTGATGTTGCTCACCTTGGCTGTGCTATCGCTGGCCATGCTTGGCAGCCTGTTGATCTCCTTAGGTTCGCTCACTGCCATCCTGAAAAAATCCACCTATAGCGCTCTTGAGGAAAACGCCACCTATGTGAAGGAGCTGCTTGCCCAGTCCCCACAAGGTTTTGATGTCCGTGAGCTGGATGCCTATGCGCACACCACCGACCAGCGCATCACCCTGATACGTGCCAACGGAGAGGTTCTGTATGATTCCGCATATGACACCGTGACCCTTGACAACCATCTGGGACGGACCGAGGTGCAGGCGGCCTTGACGCAGGGAACCGGGAAAACCGAACGGGATAGCACCACCCAGCGGGTTCCCGTGCTGTATTACGCGGTGCGCATCGACCAGCATCCCACCGTCGCCGTGATCCGCTTGTCCAGTCTGCTTTCGGAACTCAGTGGATACCGCCGAAGCTACAGCCAGGCCTTCGCTGAAGGTCTGCTGGTTCTGCTTTTCCTGACATTCACCGTGACCTTCCTCAGCATCCGGAAAATAACCCGGCCTCTGGAGGAGATCCATGAAACCGCCAGACGCTATGCGGGGGGGGATCTGGGAGCCCGCAGTGCAGTGGATAGTCCCCAGGAGTTGTCCGATCTTTCCAAAACCCTGAACACTATGGCCACCCAACTGCAAAACCAGATAGCCGATATCGAATCCAGCCGCCAGCAATACTCCATCATATTGGACTCACTGGTCGAGGGGATTCTGTTCATCGACCCACAGATGGTGATTGTCGAGGCCAACCAGGCAGCCATCACCCTGCTTAGCGAACAGGAGGATGGCGATATCGGCGATGAGCTGAAAGGCCTCCGACTGGTACAGATTCTGGGTTCGTCAGAAATCCTGGCCGCTTGTGGGCGCTCTTTGGCCGGTGAAGGCTTCCAGGAACTCGAGATTGCCCGGTATGGCCATCTGTTCGGAGATACCGCCACCATGATCGGTCGCAAGGGCACCCGTTTGCTGCGCATCGGCATCTCCGCCGTGGTACGCTCCAACACTATCACCGGTCTGGTCATGTCCATCAACGACACTACCGAGCTGAAGCGGCTGGAACAGATACGCAAGGATTTTGTCGCCAATGTCTCACATGAACTGAAAACCCCCATCACCGCTATCGCGGGCTTCACCAATGTGCTTTCCGAAGGCGCTTTGGAGAATCCCGAGACCGCCAGGCGCTACCTACAGATCATCACCCGGCAAGTGATCCAGATGCAGCATATCGTGGAAGACCTTTTACTGCTTTCCTCCCTGGAGCAGAACAATGCCGCCCCGGTACGGACCTGGACCATGGTGAACCAGATCGCCGAGGAAGCCATGGAGGCCTGCCGCTATAAGGCCGAGGAGAAACACACCACTGTGAACCTAGCGGTCAACAATCCACAGGATCTCCAGATTCTGGCCAATGGCATGCTGGTAGTGCAGGCCCTCTCCAATCTGCTGGTCAATGCGATCACCTACTCGGATGAAAACTCCACAGTGGATTTTACCATCGAAGTAAGCGAAACTGAGGTGGTTTTTGTAGTGCGGGACAAAGGCTACGGCATCCCCAAGGAAGCATTGGAACGGATTTTCGAGCGGTTCTACCGGGTAGACAAAGCCAGAAGCCGCAAGCAGGGCGGTACCGGACTGGGACTCTCCATCGTGAAGCATATCGTGCAGGTGCACGGGGGCACCGTCTCCGTGGTGAGCGAGGAAGGGGTGGGCAGCACGTTCACCATCACCTTGCCCCGCTGTGGCGGGGAATTGGTCCAGATACGCAAAAACAGCGCCAGATTATATCCCAGAACACGTTGATCATGTACCGGGAAGATCTGGAAGATTGGGATTCTTGGGACCGTTGAGACGGGGCCGCTGGCCTTTGTCCATATAGACGATCCACCGGCATATGGTGGTCACATGATCGCCCAGCCGTTCCATCTCCTTGGCAAGATAGAAATAATTGAACAAACGTTCTGTTTCGGCTTCCGATTGTGACTTCACCGCCACCAGCTGCCGGTTCACCTTCAAGCGGGCTTCATCCATTTGATCATCCATGGCCGCCACTTCCACCGCCTTGCCGGCATCGGCATCGATGAACGCTTCTACCACCGAGCGGGTCATGGAAGCTCCCAGCAACGCCATGGCTGAGATCTGTTCCACAAACGGCTTGCAGCTTTCCACTTCCTCCGAAACCGACATACGTGCCAGGTGCGCCGCGTAATCACCCATGCGCCCCAGACTGGAGACAATCTTGATACCCGCGATGATGTTGCGCATGTACCGCCCATAAGGCGCCTCGGAGATCAACAGGCGCACCCCATCGTTCTCGATCATCTCCTGCATCTGGTCGATGAAGTAATCATCAGCCACCACTTTGTCAGCCAGATGCACATCGTGGTTCCTGAAGGCATGCTGGGCCTGGTAGATAGCCTCCTCCACCCGGTTGACCATCTGGACCAGCAATTCATGGAAGAAGCGCATCTTCTCATCCAAGGTATTCTCTTTACGTTTCTCCGTACTGTTCTCCATACTCATCCCCCTATATGTTGTCCGGCTGTTTCCTGTGCGGCAAACCAGTGTCAACCGAATTTTCCACTGATATAATCTTCGGTACGCTTGTCCTTGGGATTCAGAAAGACCTCCTCGGTGATACCATATTCGACCAGATACCCACAGCGCTGGTCGTCGATCAGGAAAAAAGCGGTCCGGTCGGAGATCCGCGAGGCTTGCTGCATGTTGTGGGTGACCACCACGATGGTGTATTGCTTCTTCAGTTCCATCACCAATTCCTCAATCCGGCTGGTGGAAATAGGATCCAGGGCGCTGGTCGGCTCGTCCATGAGGATGACCTCGGGACCAATGGCCAGCGTACGGGCGATACACAGACGCTGCTGCTGTCCTCCCGACAGACTGAGTGCCGGTTTGGACAAACGGTCCTTGACCTCGTCCCACAAAGCCCCCTTGCGCAGACTCTCTTCCACCAATTGGTTCAGCTCGGCTTTGCGCAAGCGTCCGTGCAGACGCGGTCCGTAAGCGACATTGTCGTAGATGCTCATAGGGAAAGGATTGGGTCGCTGGAACACCATGCCTACCCGCTTGCGCAATTCCATGGGATCCACCTCGCGGTAGATATCCTGGTTCTCCATCAGGACCTCACCGGTGACCTTCACGGAGTCGATCAGATCGTTCATTCGGTTGAGAACCCGCAGGAAAGTCGATTTGCCACAACCTGAGGGGCCGATGAAGGCGGTGATCGTCCGCGCATAGATATCCAGATCCACATCTTTGAGCGCATGTGATGGTCCATACCAGAGATTCAGACCGGAAACCTCGAACAACGGTTCATCCGGTGGATTGTACCCAGTGATTCTTCTATTTTCCATGATTGAGCAGCCTCCTGGCTGATGAACGCGCGATGATATTGATAGCCAGCACCATCACCAGCAGGACCAGTGCCGAGGCGAATGCCCGATCAAGGCTCTGCCCCTCGGTGATGGTCAGATAGATGTGCATGGCCAGCACCCGGGCTGAATCCAACGGGCCCAGGGCGAAATCGGTGGAGGATCCCACGGTGTAGATGAGGGCCGCCGTCTCCCCCATCGCCCGCCCGATAGCCAGGATGATCCCGGTTATGATCCCCGGTGAAGCCGCGGGTATGATGACTTTCCAGATGGTTTCGGCTTTGGTCGCTCCCAACGCAATGCTGGCTTCCACGATGTTGCGGTCAACCATGCGGATAGCTTCCTCGCTAGTGCGGATGATGGTGGGAAGCACCATGATGGCGATGGTCAATGATCCGGATAGCAATGAGAAACCCCAGCCAAACAGTTGGACAAACACCAGCAGTCCGAACAGACCGAATATGATGGAAGGTATGCCCGCCAGCACGTCCACTCCTGAGCGGATAATGGAAACCAGGCGTTTCCCAGTAGGATACTCCACCAGAAAAACCGCTGCGCCGATTCCCAATGGGGAAGCAAACGCAATCGTGATCAGTACCATCAGCAAGGTGTTGCCGATAATGGTGGAGATTCCTCCGTATCTGCCGCTCTCAACCGGTTTCTCGAATATATAGCCCAGCCGGAGATTGGCGGAACGCCGGGTGGCGACAATCTTCAGGGTTTCCATATCCTGGGAGGCGGCGTCCCGATAGGTCATCAAGGCCAATGAGCCTGGTTGGGAAGACACCTGGGATACCGGGGAGACCACCACAGGAAGATCCTGACCCCCCAGTTCGCTCCAATTGGCGATCTGGCCAGCCAACAGCGGCTGCAATTGTGTCTGGGACACCGAGGAAAGCCGGATATTCCCGATCAGTTCCACCACCGAAGGATGCACCGCCAGCACCATATCCTCCACCACCACCCGCTTGATGCCTTTTTGGCCATCCAAGGACACCTCAAGCGGGAGCAGGGCGATGCCTCCCTTGGTCTGCGACACTTTCTGGAGTATTCCACCGGCAGTACCGGTTTCAGGTTGGCTTTTAGCGATTTGGTTGGCATTCAGACCCAGATACTCCATCGCGCTTGGCCACACACTGCCTTCGATATACAGATGGACATCGGCATCCACTGAGGATATTTTCCTCAATGAGAATACCTTACCCCCGACTAGATCGCGCAGGACAGGATAAGCCAGGCTGTCCATCCGGTTGCCGGTGTTCACCACCACCTGGAAACCCTGGGTACCGGAAGTCTCCAGCGGGATCACCTCGGAGATGTATTGGTTTTCCGCATACACACCCCGTACCACGATATAACCGATGATCAACAGTAGGATCACCAGCATCAGCCAGGTAAGCGCACGGATAAGAACCAGGGCGAACGTGTTCATCCCCCGCCGGCGCCTTTCAAACGTACCCATAGCCATCATCTTCCCTCCATGCGGGATTTCCGGGTCACTGAGACTACCAGCAGATTGAGCGCCAGGATGAACAGGAACAGGAACATGGCGGTGGCGAACAACGCCTCCATGTGCTTGCCTTCCGCATAACTCATATCGGTGACGATGTTCATGGTCAAAGTGCGGCCCATGGAGGTAGGCGATGTGGGAAACAGCGGCGCGTTGCCTCCCACCAGGAGCACCGCGGTGGTCTCACCGACAGCCCTTCCGATGCCCATCACCAGTGAGGTCACAATGCCCGACCGGCTGGCCGGCAGCAATACCCGGCGGATAGTCTGCCATTGCGTGGCACCCATCGCATCCGAAGCCTCCCTGATCGAAGCCGGTACCGAACGGATGGAGACTTCGCTTACGTTGATGATGGTGGGCAGGATCATGATGGCCAGGATGATAGCGGCCGACAGGATGCTGTAGCCATTGCCACCGAACAGATCACGCACCAGCGGCACCACCACCGCGATACCGAATAGACCGTAGATGATGGATGGAATGCCGGCTAGCAGTTCAATAGACCGCCGCAGGAACGCCGCGGTGCGGTTTTTGGCGAACAAAGCCAGATAGATAGCCGATGCCAGGGCAATCGGCGTGGCGAACAGCAGCGCCAGCGCGGTGACATACAGCGAGGTGAGGATGAACGCCAGGATCCCATACGCCGCGGGGTCACCCGAAGGCTGCCACTCCCCCGACCATAGGAAATCCCCCAGGGGCACATCCTTGAAAAACGGAATACCCTCGCTGAAGATGAACAGGCTGATAAGAACCACCGAGACCACCGAGATCAACGCGGTGGCCAGCAGGAGTCTGGATACTAGGGTATCGGTGGTTTTTCTGAAAGCAAGGTTGTGTCCCGCCTTCACATTTCCAGTATTCAGCATGGGACGGTCCTTATGGGAGGGGGATGAATTCATTCTCCGCCACAATCGCCTGTCCTTTGGCTGACAGGATGAACTTCACAAAATCAAGCTCGGTACTGTCGGAAAGCTCTCCCTTGCTCACCAGATAGAGACTGCGTGAGATAGGATACACTTTACTGACCACATTCGCGGCGGTAGGTTCCACTCCATCGATGGTCAGCACGCGGCCACCCGATTCGGTGACGATGTGGTTGAAGGCCATGCCCATGTAGCCGATGGAGTTGGGTGTGGAGGCGATCTTCGTGGCCAACTCGCCATTTTCCCGGGCCACAATGGCTTGCTTGGTATAGGTTTTCTTCTTGGCATCAAGCACGATCTCTTTGAACGATCCATAGGTGCCCGAGGTCTCATCCCGGACAATCACCTCGATTTTCACATCCTGCCCACCCACTTCCTTCCAATTGGTGATCTCACCGGCGAAAATGGCCGCCAGTTGATCCATGGAAAGATTGGAAACCGACACATTGCGGTTCACGGCCACGGAAAGTCCATCCAAAGCGATGGGGATGGCTTTTAGTCCCGCGGCGGCTTCAGCTGTCTTGAGTTCCCTGGAAGAACCCGCCAGGGAGACGGTCCCTTCCTGGAGTTGTTTGATACCAGTGGACGAGCCCAGGCTTTCATAGGTGATTTTCACGGCAGGATGGTTGTCCATGAAAACCGGTAGCGCCGCGTTGACGATGGGAGCCACGGTGGTGGATCCTCCAAACGTATAGTTCACTACGGTCAAGGCCTTGGTTTCTTTGGTTTCCGCGATTCCACTGGCTGTCAGGGTGCCAAGAACCACCACCAGAAGAGCCAGCATCGCCATGGCGATCTTTTTTCTCATTCTTCTATCCTCCTATCGGATGTATGGCCTGACAGTAGGACATTGCTATGAGGAAACCATCATGAAAGTGTGAGAAATGTATGAAAGTGATCCCCGGCGGTGTGGGCCGGGGATCGAAGGAGACAAGGAGGTGCAAAGGCGAGTCGCTGTATGTTGTATATCCTATAGAACAAACCGGAAAGCCCGATGTTACACTTTGGTTGGTTATTATAATGCCCAAGTGGATTGATCTGAAAGGGAAACCCTTGTCTTTCCCCAGCAGCCAGGCCACGATCACCTCTCTTTATAGGTTGAGTCTTGAAAATCATCCGATTGACAGTATAATGGTGGCGTGGTTATTGTCTGTGGGGGTGTATCCCAAGGTCCGGTTTGTGTATCAGGAGGTGCTGGATGATCCATGCGAGTGTGCAGAGTGAGAACGGAATAACCCTCGGAACCCTGAGGAAAACCTTTCTGGAAGGCCTTAAGGCCTGTGGAGAACGCCAGAGAGTGCTGCTCATCCCCCCCGACATCACCCGGTACCATAGCCTGGCGGGCACCTTGACCTGCTGGGCCGTGGAGTACTACGGGAAAGCCGTCAAGACCATCCTCCCCGCTTTGGGAACACATGTACCCATGACGGACCAGGAACTGGACACCATGTATCCCGGTATCGACCACACTTTGTTCGCCGTGCATGATTGGCGCCACGATGTGGTTACCATTGGAACCGTTCCCGCCGAAGAGATCAACCGCCTTTCGGAAGGCAAGCTCTCCTATTCCTGGTCAGCCCAGGTGAATAAACGGCTGGTCAGCGGGGATTATGACCTGGTGCTTTCACTTGGACAGGTGGTGCCACACGAAGTCATCGGTATGGCCAACTACAATAAGAACATCTTCGTGGGCACCGGGGGAAGCGAGGGTATCAATAAAAGCCATTACCTAGGGGCGGTCTACGGCATGGAGCGGATCATGGGACGGGCTGATTCTCCGGTACGCGCCCTCATGGACTATGCCCAGGAGCATTTCGCCAAGAACATTCCGCTGGAATACGCCCTCACCGTGGTGGCCAGGGACAAGAACGGGGCCATGCAGCCCATGGGGCTGTTCATGGGCAACGACCGCTCCTGTTACGAACAAGCCGCCCGGTTGTCGCTTAAGGTCAACTTCACTATGGTGGACGAACCGCTGGCAAAGGTGGTGGTGTATCTGCAGCCAGGCGAGTTCCGCACCACCTGGCTGGGTAACAAGAGCATCTACCGCACCCGCATGGCTATCGCCGACGGAGGCGAGCTGATCGTGCTAGCCCCGGGAGTAGCCCATTTCGGTGAGGACCAGGAGATCGACCGGCTTATCCGCAAATATGGCTACAAGGGTACCAAGCGGACGTTGGAGGCAGTTAGCCAGAACGATGAGCTGAAAAACAATCTCTCGGCCGCCGCCCATCTGATCCATGGCTCCTCTGAGGGGCGCTTCACTATCCGCTACTGTCCAGGCCACATGACCCAGCAGGAGGTTGAATCAGTGGGCTATCAGTACGGGGATCTGAAACAGATGCTCGCCCGTTACCCGGTCGGCACCTTGCAGGATGGCTGGAACACGGACGCCGCTGGCGGACGGTTCTACTATATATCCAATCCCGCCATCGGGTTGTGGGCCCATGCGGGACGCTTCTACGCTTGAAAACAAATATGCATAAAGGAGTCGATATGGAAAAAAACGCTGACATCGGGCTGATCGGACTGGCTGTCATGGGTCAGAATCTGGTGCTCAATATGAACGACCACGGATATACAGTAGCTGTATACAACCGGACGACCGCAAAAACCCAGGAATTCCTCAACAATGCGGCTATCGGTCGCAAGACCATCATAGGAACTACCTCGCTGGAAGGACTGGTTGCCAAGCTTTCCGTTCCCCGCAAGGTCATGCTGATGGTGAAAGCCGGAGAAGTGGTGGATGATTTCATCAACCAGCTGGTTCCCCTGCTGGAAAAAGGCGATGTGATCATCGATGGGGGCAACTCACACTACCCTGATACCACCCGCCGCACACAGCAGCTCAAGGAGAAAGGCATCCTGTATATCGGCACTGGGGTGTCCGGAGGTGAGGAGGGCGCCAGGCGCGGACCCTCGATGATGCCCGGTGGGAATCCCGAGGCGTGGCCCTTGGTACGTGGCATCTTCCAGGATATCTCGGCTAAAGTCGAGGATGGCAGTCCTTGCTGCGACTGGGTAGGCGATGAAGGGGCTGGGCACTATGTGAAGATGGTCCACAATGGCATCGAATACGGTGATATGCAGATGATCTGCGAAGCCTATGACCTGCTTTCCTCTGGATTGGGACTTACGCATCAGGAGATGCATAATGTTTTCGCCACCTGGAACAAAACCGAACTGGACAGCTATCTGATCGAGATCACCCGCGATATCATGCTGGTGGAGGACACCGATGGCAGTCCGCTGGTTACCAAGATCATGGACCGCGCCGGGCAGAAGGGCACCGGAAAATGGACGGGTATCAGCTCGCTCGAGCTGGGGGTTCCCGTCACCCTGATTGTGGAAGCCGTATACGCGCGCTGCCTATCAGCGCTGAAAAACGAACGCGTGGCCGCCGCGAAAGTGATCACTGGGCCTGACCGTAGGATCGATGGGGACAAAACCGCCATTGTGGAGGATATCCGCAAGGCGCTGCTGGCCTCGAAGATTGTTTCCTATGCCCAAGGCTACATGCTCATGCGTGAAGCTGCCCGTGAGAACGGATGGAAGCTCAACTACGGGGGCATTGCCCTTATGTGGCGGGGCGGCTGCATCATCCGCAGCGCCTTCCTGGGCAAGATCAAGGAAGCTTACGATCACAATCCCGCTCTGGACAACCTGTTGGTCGATCCCTATTTCCGAACGGTGATGGAAGATTGCCAGGGAGCCTGGAGACGCACGGTTGGACGCGCCGTGGCAGCGGGGATTCCATTGCCGGCCATGAGCGCCGCTCTGGCGTTTTTCGATGGATACCGCAGTGAACGGCTTCCCGCCAACCTGCTGCAGGCCCAGCGCGATTATTTCGGAGCGCATACCTATGAGCGCATAGACCATAATGAAGGGGAGTTCTTCCATACCAATTGGACCGGTACGGGAGGCAATGTGGCTTCCACGACCTACCAGGTCTGATGTTTCACAAACCATGGCTGGGGAGGAATAGGTACCTTCTGTTCCCCCCTTCTGTGGTGACAACCTTCAAACCGGCTTTTCCATGTCATATTTATTTCTTTACATAATATGTATTTAAAAATGATTATAAAAACCAGTCTTAAGAGTATTGACAGTTAGGCGGAAATGACCTATTAGTACTGCTTGCCAGCAACAGTCAGGTGTCTTCGTTGTGGGATCGGACAACAAGCTGAGGGAGGAAAAGGAAAAGCATTGAAAGGTTTTGACGTTACTATAAAGGACGTTTCCCGGGCCTATGGTTCTTTCATGGCTCTCGACAACGTAAGCATTCAAATAAAGAAAGGGGAATTCTTCTCCCTTCTGGGTCCTTCAGGTTGCGGAAAAACCACTTTGCTCCGTATCATCGCCGGGTTCGATTCCCCTGATGTGGGTATCGTCTATCTCGATGATAAGAACATTCTCCCGCTGCCTCCGGATAAACGGCAAGTCAACACGGTATTCCAGAACTACGCGCTGTTCCCCCACCTGAGTGTGTATGAGAACGTCGCCTTCCCCCTGCGCCTCAGGCATGTTCCCGAGACAAAACTGGACACCAAAGTCCGCGAATACCTCCATCTGGTCCAACTGGATGGCCATTTTGATAAAAAACCCAACATGCTTTCGGGTGGTCAGAAACAACGGGTGGCTATCGCCCGCGCTCTGATCAACGAACCCAATGTGCTCCTGCTCGATGAACCGCTGTCGGCCCTCGATGCGAAACTCCGCCAGAATCTGCTGGTGGAGCTTGACCATCTGCACGACCAGATCGGCATCACCTTCATCTATGTGACCCACGACCAGAGCGAGGCGCTCTCGGTTTCGGACCGCATCGCGGTCATGAACCAGGGCAAGGTCCTCCAGGTGGGCACGCCGTACGAGATCTACGAGAGTCCCGCCACCGATTTCGTGGCAAGGTTCATCGGTGAGACCAACCTGTTCCCGGCGAGCGTGCGCAAGTGTGTACCGTTTAAAAAAGAATTCATGGTCACGTTGGACATAGCCGATCTGGGACCCGAGATCAGCGTTACCGATTACGATCCGCTATCCGAAAACCAGGCGGTATCCTTCACCGTACGTCCTGAGAAGGTCAAGATCACTCTGGAGCCCCCGGTGAACACCGACAAGGATATCAACGTGTTCCGCGGGGTGGTGGAAGAGCCCATCTATTCCGGTTTCCAGTCCAAGTATTATGTGCGTCTGGAAAACGGAACGGTCATCAAAGTCATCATGCAGCACGCCAACTACACCGATGACGGTCCGGCGATCGATTGGAAAGATACCGTGTATGTCTCCTGGAGTGCCGAGGACGGCTATATCGTTGAGGTGATCGACCAATGACCCACGAAAGCGAAGTACGCGGAAGACGGCTGGGTATAACCTACTCGGCTCCCATGGGGTTGTGGCTGACCCTGTTTTTCATGTTCCCCCTGATGATCATCCTCATCTACAGTGTCCTCAAAAAAGGACTGTACGGGGGCGTCGAATGGGAATTCACCCTGTCAGCCTACCAACAGATGCTGAACCCGAATTTCATGCGGGTCCTCATCAGAACCCTAGGCGTCACCGCGATATCCACCCTCATCACCATCCTGCTTGCCCTGCCCTGCGGCTATGCCATGGCCCGGAGCAAACACCAGACCCTCTGGCTGGGATTGGTCATCATCCCGTTTTGGACCAACTCGCTCATCCGCATCTACGCCTGGATATCGATCCTCTCCAGCGAGGGGTTCCTCAATGAGGCCCTTAAAGCGCTAGGATTGATCTCCGAAAGCCTCTCTTTGATCTACAACCAGGGAGCGGTGATCACTGTGCTGATCTACATGTACCTGCCCTTCGCCATTCTGCCTCTGTTCACCTCCATCGACAAGTTCGATTTCTCGCTGCTTGAGGCCGCCCGCGATCTGGGAGCCAGCAAGCCACAGGCCATCATGAAAGTGCTCATGCCCAACATCCGCAGTGGCATCGTCACCGCTATCATCTTCACCTTCATCCCCATCTTCGGAGCCTATACGGTTCCGCTGTTGGTGGGTGGCAAGGATTCCTATATGATCGGCAACATCGTGGTCGATCAAGTCACCAAGACCCGCAACTGGCCGCTGGCCTCCGCCTTCTCCATGGTCATTACCGTACTGAGCACCCTAGGGGTGCTGTGGATGATGACTTCGACCGCGCGTGAGACCGCCCGCAAGAAAACGCTGCCCCAAGTGAACAATGCGGATGCCGATGGAGGTGTGAAATGAACATCGAAAGCAACAAGCCTCCCCAAAGAGAGTTAGGCAACGGTCATAAAAAGCTCTTCCCAAGCAAACTGGTGGCACCGCCCACCGGAGTCCAGGGACCCTGCAGACTACCGCCCAGCCAGCATTTCAGAGACCACCGCAATTTCGGGTTCTCCAATATCATGCTGGTGTTGGTCATACTGTTTCTTTTCACCCCGCTGTTCGTGGTGATCACCTACTCCTTCAATGCCACCAAGGGCATGCGTTGGACAGGAGCCTCGCTTATCTGGTACCAGAAACTCTTCACGGAATCGGGAGAGTTATGGAAAGCGGTCGGTAAAAGCTTTTTCATCGCCATCACCTCCTCGCTGTGTGCTACATTCCTGGGCTCGCTGGCGGCGGTCGGTATCAAATGGTACAAGTTCAAAAGCCGTTCCTACATACGTATCATCAGTTTCCTTCCCATGGTGCTGCCTGAAGTCATCATTGGAATCTCAATGCTCATCTTCTTCACCGCGGTCAAGATTCCCCTGGGTCTGTTCTCGATCTTCATCGCCCATACCACCTTCAATGTCCCGTTCGTGTTCCTGCTGGTATCGGCCCGGTTGGATGAGTTCGACTATTCAATCATCGAGGCCGCCCGCGATCTGGGGGCCAATGAGCAGCAGACCCTGCTCAAGGTTATTCTCCCTTCGATCATCCCGGGAGTGATGTCCAGCCTGCTCATGGCCATCACCATGTCGCTGGAGGACTTTGTCATCACCTTTTTTGTGTCGGGTCCTGGTTCCACCACGTTGCCGTTGTATGTGTATTCGGCTATCCGTTACGGCGTGTCTCCGGTTATCAATGCATTCTCGCTGATATTGATTCTGGCCATCATGCTTATGGCGCTCTTTTTCCGGCGTTTCCTTAAAACCATCGCAGCCTCAAGCTAGGCTGATCCACATGTCCCGTGCGTCCCAGGGTATGGCCTTTCGGTTGTCCTGGGCGTTTATATACCCTTTTCTGGGAGGTCCGTATGAAGAGACAGCAATTGAGAACGGGTTTGATCGTCCTGATGGCCGTTCTGCTCGTGGTTTCAGTGTTGTTCACGACTGGATGCAAGAAGAAGTCGGTTGAAGAGGGCAAGACCCTCTATCTGTACAACTGGACTTACTACACCCCTGATTCAGTCATCGAAAAGTTCGAACAGGAGTTTGGCGTCAAGGTGGTCCTTGACTACTTCGCATCGAACGAGGATATGTTCGCTAAATTGATGGCCGGTGGATCGGGATACGATATCGTGTTCCCCTCACAGGATTATGCTTCGATCATGATCAAGCAGAACATGCTCGAGAAACTCGACCATGCCAAGATTCCGAATCTCAAGTACATCAGCCCCCTGGCGATAAGCAAAGCCACCTACGATCCTTCCATGGATTATTCGGTGCCCTATTTCATGGGTGCCGCCGGAATCGCCGTGAACAAGACCAAGGTTTCCGATTATTCCCGCAACTGGGATATCTTTGCCGACACCCGTCTGAAAGACCGCATGAGCATGTTGGATGATATGCGCGAGGTCCTGGGCGATGCATTGGCCTATCTGGGATATTCGGTGAACACCACCGATGACAAGCAGCTGGCCGAGGCCCAGGAACTGGTGAACAAAAAGTGGAAGCCAAACCTGGTCAAGTTCGATGCTGAAGGCTTTGCGAAGTCGTTCGCATCCGGCGAGTTCTGGGTGGTACAGGGCTACGCCGAGGCGGTGTTCGAGGAAATCGAGACATCCCGCTGGGGTGAAGTGGATTTCTTCCTCCCCAAGAACGGCCCCATGTACCTGGATTCCATGGTTATTCCCAAAGGCGCCAAAAATGTTGATCTGGCCCATGAGTTCATCAATTTCATCCATCGTCCTGAGATTTATGCCGAGTTCCTCGACCGGTTCCATTTCCCGCCCACGGTCCATTCCGAAGCGGCCAAATACACCACTGAGAAGCCCTTCTACCAGGCTGATGATCTGGCCGACTATGAGTTGAAGAATGATCTTGGTGCTGATTTGGCCAAGTATGACAGCATCTGGCAGACTATCCGGTATGTTGACTGACCATTGACGCCCCAGGCGTCATACTGATCTATGGATTATCAGGCCCGTTCCGCTTTGGAACGGGCTTTTCCATATCCAGCTCCGGCTTGTGCCGGGGGATGGTCCGCTAGGATTCCCCACTTGGGCAGGGGTTTATACGTAGGGGAGCAAGCCTTCGCTTTCCACCACCCACGAACCATCATCAGGGAACCCGGGGGCTTTCCCCTGTGATCCATCCCAGCCACCGGCCATCATGGCCACCGCCAGCAACAAGCCCCCGTTTCCCGGCAAATACAAGGGTAGTTCCGTCCCGGGTAACTGGGCATTGTGTCCATTGGGCCGATAGGTGTTCTTGCCAGCCGGCATGAGTAGCAAGTCCACCGCATCGCTACGCCGCCCCAGCCGCGCCGCGGTCATGGCCATCACGGGGAAGTCCCACCCCCAGGCCGTCTCGAAGCGCCAGGAAGCCAGCACGGCATCCAATGAGGCCGACATTGCCTGGCGGGACAGGGCGGTACCGGGCAGAACCCCGTAGGCGCAGAGGAAGGAGGGATGGTCCTGGGCATAGCGGCCATAGGTGTCCGTACAGCGTTCATGGGCACTATAGCGGTGGTTAGGGTTATCCAAAGGACTGTCAGCCAGATGTGAAAGCACCTGGAGCCATCGCCGAGGCAAGGGTTGCCGCAGCCGTCGCTTCCATTCCAAGGCAATCCGCAGACCATAGCGCCAGTATTCCAATTCATACGTGGGGTTGAGCGTGTCGGTGGGAGCATGGTTCTCCTGGGCGGGAATCAGGGGCGGTCCCAGCACATAGCGCTGGGTGGCCCCATCCCAGCGTGCATAGCTGGCCATGAAAGCCGCGCTTTGGAATACTATTTCAGCATAGTCGGTAAGGATGCGCGTAGTGGGTGTAGAACGATACAGCAGTTCGCAAAACAGGATGGGATGGGGTTGCTGCCAACACAGCAGCGGTCCAATGGGCGAAGGACTGTCCAACCCGGTGGGATCGGTCATCTTAGGCCAGCGCACTCCCGCATAGCCTTGATCACGGGCCCGTTGGGCAGCTACGGGAAGCACCTGATGGTACCAGGGCAGACTGCGTTGCAGCAGATCGGCCTTGCCCCATAAGGCTAGATGGGCCGCATGCCAGAAATGCATCTCAAGATGGAATTTGCCATACCAGCTGTTGCAAGTCAGCCCGGTTTCCTGGGGAGGCAGGCTACCCGTGCACTGGATGGCGGTGAGATAACGCGATAGCACGATACGCCGTTCCAATTCCAATGCGGCGGGATGGGGGCTGTTGGCCAGCTCCAAGGCGCCCCCTGTACTCCAGAATTCCTGCCAGTAGGCGGCCGAGGCTGAGGCGGTGCTCTCATAGGAACAAGGCTCCGCCTCGGGTTCCAAGGGGCTGAAATGGAACGAGACCTCCAGACTGTTCTGGGAAGTGCGGATATCGAAACGGTGCGCTTCCGTGCGGACAATGTTGGCCTCTTTGGCATATCGTGGGGATACACACAGCTGCGCATGGTAAGTGGTTTCGTCCAATTCCCGCTGTATGTCTACCCTTCCCTGCCCTTGGGGAACTAAAGTGGAGGTGTGGCGCGAAGGTGAATTCCAGTCCGAAGCCGCCATTTCGGGCGAGCCATAGGGAAACACCACCGCTACCGAAAGAAACCCGCTGGCCAGGAGAGGCGATTCAATGCGCACGGCCAGAGTGTCCTGATGAGGATGGCAGGCGGTAAGCACCCGCACCGCCAAACCATTCACGGTGAAACGGCTGTCTAACATACCGGTCCACAGGTCCAGAAGCTGGTTGATTCCCGCGATAGCCGGCAAGACCTCACTGGATTCAGCCAGGTTTCCCTGGAAAGCCAGCACGATCCTGGCCAGATTCAACCGATGGGGATTGATGCGCAGGGCGTTGAATATCTCCTCCTGGCCAGTAGCATCGGTCATGTAGCCCACCAGACGCTCTCCTGTGCTGAACGGCTGGAGACGTAGAGCCTGGCGGTCGCATGTCTGACCGACAAGCGTGGGAAAACTATGGAAACCCCATTGCGACATGGTGCACAGCGGGACCGTACCGCTTTGGGTGGGAAGGAAGGTCTGCAGACCGGTGAAATCAGCCGTGAAAGCCAACTCTCCATTGCCTACCGAGAGCGGAGAGAATGGATCGGCTTGCGTAAGACGCGGATTGTGCCGGCGCACCAACGCCTGGCGGTCTATCATGATAGCGTCTCCAAGGGTGATCCTGCCAAGACCAGATTGTCAGGTGATTCGCTTACCGGCAGGTAGATGAAACGTTCAAAAGGCGTCTTGTTAGGACGGTGGAAGGCCAGCATCGCGCGCCCTTCCAGCGTGCGGAACACCATGCCGTGGCCACCATCCACATCGATAAGCGGCTGCTGATGCTGATGCCAGGGACCCTTCAGGGTACCGCTTTCACTATACGCCACCCCCATTACATAGCCATGCTCCCCCACACTGGACCATAGCAATAATAGGGAACCCTCACCCGTTCGGTACAGAAACGGACCATCGGTAACCCGGCCATCCATGCATCCCGAACCATCCCGCCGGCGTAACCCATAAGTCCAGGTGGCTTCAGAGGCCTTGAACAGCAACATAGGCTCCCCCACGGCTGTTTTCAGATTGCCGCTGAGCGGCTGCGCCCATATCTCACCATCGTTCACCTGCACCCATTCATGGCAGAACACCAGCCAGGGCTGAGCCAGACTATCGATACACAAGGTGCCATCCAGACACTCCCACTGGGCAGGAGTGGAGGCAGAGGGAACCAGCGGCTCATAGGGACCCAGGATATCCGCAGAACTCAGGATCTGGGTTCCCCGCCGGTGTAGGGCCGACTTGAAGGAGGCCAGCATATAGTAGCGTCCCCGGTAGGCGTGCACCTCGGGTGCCCAGAAGTCATGTGTCCCCCAGAACCCCTCCTGGGGACGGAATGCCACAAAAGGGCCATCCCAGTTTTCCAGATCATGACCCACATAGACATCGAACCCGGTACCGGTACTGTTCCACGGTTGCCTGTCGGTGGTGCCGAACAGATAGTACCGCCCTTTGACGGTATCGGTGAACACAAACGGATCGCGTATCTGGATATCACAACGCTTAGGCATGGCGCTTACACCCCTCCCTGCATGGTTTTCTTAGTACTGTAATCCGAAGGCGACATCCCATACACCCGTTTGAAAGCCCGGCGGAAGGAAGAGACATTGGGGTATCCGCAGTTGGCCGCGATGGTGCTGATGGGCATTTTCCAATTGGCAAGCAACAAAGCCGAGGCTTCGGCCATACGCTTGCGCTGGATGTAGGCCGACAGGCATTCCCCTTCCTGTTCCTTGAAGAAATAGGAGAGGTAGTTTTCCGATATATTGAACTTCTCAGCGATGGTGGTGAGTGAAAGGTCGAAATTCCGGTAGCGGGTGGAGACATATTCCTTGATCTCCTTGGCCATGTATTTGTTATGGCTCAGCTTACCCCGCTCACGCACCTCAACCATCGATTGCAGAATGGAGAAGATCTGCTCCAATGCCACCGGCAGCGCGGGATTCTCATCCAATCGGGCGATTTCCGCATCCAGACCAGGCATCTCCTGGGGAAACTCCGCTTGCAGTCTGAGAATGGTGCCACGCAAGGCCACCACCAGATTGCGCTCTTCGCTGTTGGCAAGGGGACGGTTGACCAGATTGTCTGTGCGCACCTCCTGCAACAGGGAGTCGAGCAATTCGCGGTTGGCCGAGCGCACAGCCTTCATGATGGCCTCCTCCACGTGCAAAGGATAGAGATAGGCTTGCCCTGAAGAAGAAAACTCATCGTAGAATCCCAGCGGTGTGCGCTGCATGGGACTGATGGCCGCATAGGCGGCTTCGGCCTGGCTATAGGAGATGGAAAGCAGGAAGGGATCCTCCACCGGCTTGCCTACCCCGTACAAGACGGTATCCTGTACGGCTCCCGCCAGATGGGTGGTGAGCTGGTCGATATAGGAAGCCACCTCCTGCTTGTACTCCGCAGGATTGTGGATCCGCAGGATAACCACCAGGGAGCCCGAAGTGGATCGCAGCGCATGGTCGTCACTGTGGATGCATTCGTTGGCCGCTTTAAGCAGAACCGTTAGTTCTTCGCTGCCATTCTGGGTATTGATGGCCAAAGCCATGAGTGAGGGATGGCCGACAATGGCCACATAGGGCGCCGATACCAGCACTACCTTGAAACGGTCACGCTCCTCGGAGAAAAGCGCCCGGTCGCGGTATTCGCCACGCAGTAGGTTCTGTATGAAATAGGTCTGGGCGGTAGAAGCATAGCTCACCACATCGCTCTGCAGCTGGTTGTAGCTATCCGAGAGCCCCATCACCGCTTCCTCGAAACGGGTGTAGGCCCCTAGGAAGACATGGGGTTTCCGGTCAGCGGGAAGTTTGAGCAGCGGGAACAGACCGGTCAGGGGTTTGGTGTTGGAAAAGGCCAGACCATAGGAAAGCACTACCCCTACCAGGAAACCCAAGCCCAACAGCAGGAAAGCCAGATTGCGCACCCGGATAAGGTCCGAAGTGATCATTTTCTCATCCATCAGCACGATATAGCGCCAATTATTCTGGCCAGAATAGCGCAGATACACCCGATAGCTGCGATCATCCACATCCAATACCGGCCTGCCCTGGGATTCCCGGTACAGCCGGGCCAGCTTTTCTCCATTGGCCAGATCGGTGGAGGCGATCAGATTGTCCTCACCATCCATGATGAACAGCCAGCCCCCATAGGTCTCGGGTAGCTTGGAGAGGCGTTGTCCCAGTTCCTCGGCATTCACCGTGGAGACCAGCACCCCCCGGTGGAAAGATCCCACCCCGATCTGCCGGATATAGAAATGGGAGAGATTCAGCTTGCCATCCGCCGAGCTCCGGTAGCCGGGGAGAAACGCCATGGCGGAGTCGCCCTCCCGCTCCATGAAGGTTTTCCATGAAGCGGCGTCAAAGCCCTCCACCTCGAAAAGCGGTCCATAGAACAGGTTGTAGGGAGAATATCCGCCCTCGTAGATGATGGAGTCACTGTTCTGCATGTAGATGAAGCTGCGGCTGAAGAATCCGCTTCCCAAGGCCAAGGAAGACAACCGCTCCGAAATCCGCCGCATATCGTAGATCCCCATATCGGAAAAGGTGCCCGGATCGTTCAGATAGCGGTTCACCTCATAGTCGACAATCAGACTATCCACATTGGTCTGGAGGTTCTGGAGATTGCGGTCCACATAGATGACACTCTGTTCCAGACGGCTTTCAGCCATGGAATCCACAGCTTTTTCGATGGATTGGCACGATATGACATAATAGATGGAGGTGGTCATCAGCGGAATGACCAGGATGAGGAGATTGGTGATGATGAAACGCACGAAAACACTACGGGAAGCCGGTTCTTTCAATATCATCGCTCACATCCCTTGGCAGGCAGGCTCATGCGGTGGCAAAGCAGTAAACCCACCGCATGCCGGGTATCATACCGTTACCCACACGGATCTATAGACTTTTTTCCAGAATCTCCATGAATCGGGGCAATCCAATCAGATCCAACTGGCGCACATAGCTGTCCCAATCCCGCTCCAGATCCATATCGCCGATGATGAACCGGTTGGTGGTCTCAGCCACGAACGTGTGGATGGTCCGCCGCAGATCGTTGAATTCAGCGTACTCGGTATCGCCGATCGAGGCGGTTGCATAGGGATAGCGCCGGATTTTATAGGGCTCATAGAATTTGGTGGCGTTGTACAGGAATTCCTCGTAGGAAAAACCTTCCGATCGGGCGAACTCGTTTTTCAGATCCCTAGTCCAGCCGGGTCCCATATTGATCTGGGCATTGTCATCCGAGGTGAGCGGCCGTAGATACTGGTACTTGGCCGGCTCTCCATTCAACCCAATCAGCTTATCATCCACCCCCAGCTTGATCCAGTGGATGCCCTCCACACCTTTGTCATGCATCATGCTTTCCAATCGGTAGAAATGATCGGCCCAGCGGAAAGCCAGTTCGGGATACTTGCAGTTGTCGGTGATCACGAATTCACCCGGTTTGATCACCGCATCGATGAACCAAGGGGTGTAGGCCTGGCCAGAGGGTCCAGTCAGCGGCGGCAGGGCCACATACTGATGGATGGGAGCCTCCATGTCACTGGTGAGCGTGGTGAAATTGGCGGGATGGTGCGAAGCGACGCCCCCGACGCGGTTGGTGCCATTTTCGATCAGCGGTTTTATCTGGGCCCGGTCCTGGGTCAGGGCCGCGATGTCGATCAGACCCTCCCTATATAGGCTCCTCACATAGGTCAGACCCTGTCTGAAGGCCTCCTGGTTGGCGGTGAATACCACCTGGTTGTCCATGATGAACTCGTAGCAGTTGAGTCCCGCATCCCCAGAGTCATCCTGACCCCCAGCGGGGATGAAGGCGTTCATCAGCCACAGCACCAGATTCTCCATGTGGCGTTTGGCACCGGTCATGGGGATTTCGTCATTTGGATCGCCATTGCCGTTGGCATCCTGGTCTTTGAAAGCGCGCATAACCGTACGGAATTCCTCCGTGGTGGTCGGCATCGCCAATCCCAGCCGGTCCAGCCATTCCTGGTTGATCCAGAACTTCTGGCGCATGGTCATATGGTAGTCATCGGTGTTGACCGCCGGCAAAGAATAGATATGGCCATCGGGACTGGTGATGATCTGCTTGAAGCTGGGCTCGGAAGCAAACAGCTCGTCCACATAGTAGCCTTGGGTCTGGATAAGATCGTCCAAAGGCAGGAAAATTCCCATGCGTCCATAGCGGTACACATCCTGGACTGACAGACCCGTACCGCCCGATCCAAAAATCATGTCGGGATAATCGCCCGAGGCCAGCAAGATGGAGAGTTTGTTGCGGGCATCGACTTTGCTGGATTCGATCCATTCAATATGCACCTTGGTCTGCTGTTCCATCCATTGGGCATAGGTATTGGTGTTGAGATCGGCGATAAAGCCGAGACTCGGGGCAAAAGCCTTCAGGGTCACCGTGTTGGGAACCAGCGGCAGGACTCCGGGAGCTGTCAATCCGATGTCTCCTCCCACCGGGACAGCTTCCACACTCTCCGGCTGGGCTTGGGCAAAAACCGCTGGACACAGGCCAACCAGAACCAGCAGGCACAACAGACACAGCCGGCCCTTCCCCATACCGGCCATCCCAAGCATGATATCGCTGTGGCGCACCTGGACACCTCCCGCATGACAACCGACCGCATCAAAATCCCACCACTGCATCATACAACACCCTGGTGCGAAAACAAAAGAGTGAATATCATGGGAAGCAAGCCACGATAGGAAAGCGGTTTCCCGGGAAGGAAGCGGTTTTCCACCGCGCTGTGCTGGCATGCTCTTTTTATACCATGTTGCCGCTCATACCGACAGCGCGCAATTTCATCGCAAAGAGACTATTTCCATGAATCCAATTGTTGAGAATCGAGCCAATAGCCAGGCGGCAATCGGGTGGTACTTAGCCGAGTATCAAACCCATGGCGTAGGAGTCGTGATAGCCACCGTTGTAATACACCGTGCGGGTGATCAAGGCTTCAATGGCGAATCCACAGGAGGTGTACAGGTCAATGGCGCGCTGGTTCTCGGTGCGGACTTCCAGATTTATCTTGTGGATACCCGAGACCCTGACCCAGGCGATGAGCCGATTGAGCAAGGCGCGGCCGATTCCCATGCCCGCATAGGCACCCAGCACCCCCAGGCTGAACTCACCGAAATGGCGGACCCGCTGGCGGGTGCTGGCGGCAAACGACAGATAACCTACCACGCTGGTCCCCACGACCGCCACCAGATACAGGCTACCGGGGCTGGCCTGTACAGTAGCCAGGAACTGTTCTTCTTCTGCGATACCCAGGCCAGGCCCTTCAGTGCCCATGCTGAGGAATTCGGTTTCCCGGCACACCTGGCCGACACAGGCCAGTATGCTTGTAGCATCTCCAGGATTGGCGGTCCGGACCACAAAGGGTTGGCTTCCAGTCGGGCGATCTGACGCCACAAAGGGGACGGGTTTGTCCAAAGGCGTATCCTTTCCGATACGCAATCCCATGCACAGCGTGTCATAATAGATGCCATCGATGAAGAAGTGGTCCCGGATGGTCCCCTCCATTTCAAATCCATGGCGTGTGTACAGGGCGATGGCCCGTCCATTGTCGCTACGGACCTGCAGGTGGATCTTGCCTATCTGAGCGTTAGGGGCCCAATCGATCAGCGTCTGCAGCAGATGGCTGCCGATACCCTTGCCCCAATGGATACGGCTGACACTGAGACCGAACTCTCCGCTGTGGGAAAGCTTGGGACGCTTGCCACCCTGAAAGGTGAGCGACCCCACGATGCGCCCCTGAAGCCAGGCCAGCAGGAACAATCCATTGGTAGAGGCCGCGACCTCCTCTATCAGGTGCTCCTCATCGCCCAGAGCGAACACCCGTTCTCCGCGGCCAAAGGTCAGGTTGTCGCTTTCCCCCGCCACATTGTCCAGATAATCCAGAAAGGCCGGGGCATCCGCCATCACCGCGTTGCGTACAAGCAACGTGCCGCCATCCATGGGGAACACGCGTTCCAAAGTCGCCATGGCACTACCTCCCCTTTATCGGTCCCAGAATCCCCGGTGGCTGGCGGCGATGCGCTCCGCCAAAACAGGATCATTCACGGGGCCCACCACCACGATATCCTTCTGGCCATGGTTGATCACCTCGCGGCACGGAAGACTGAAGGTGGGATTGTCCGGATTGCTACCGGTCATGCCCAGCAGGGTGTGCTCGGTGAGGCCATACACCAGCCGTCCGATATTGGCCCAGTAGATGGCGCCGGTACACATCGCACAAGGTTCGATACTGGTATAGAGCGTACAGGTGGCAAGCCTTTCGCGTCCATAGGTCTCGGAGGCACGCATGCACAGCACTGTCTCGGCATGCGCGCAATCGTTATGGCCACTTACCACGGTGTTGCCCTGCTCCATGAGGATATGGCCCCCGGCATCCGCCAGCAAGGCGCCAAAAGGATGGTTGCCGGAAAGCCGGGCCTGGTCGGCGATGCGGACGGTCTGCAACAGCAGTTCCATGTCACGCGGTGTGATTCCCTGAGTGATCGCTCCCATATCCATCTCCTATGCCATGTTGGAAACCACCATATCATACTGCGTTGGGTTTTCAAAGAGGATGGCTGGTTCCACTGACAGGGACTTATCCGGTGTGGTACAATACGGACCAAGGAGCCCAGCATGCGTTTCTGTGAGAAGCTGAATCTCTTGATGAAGATGAACGACACCACCAATCACAAGCTTGCCGCCGCTTTGGCGATCGATCCCTCGATGATCAGCCGCTGGCGGACCGGCGCCCGCGAACTGGATGGTGATTCGCCGTATATCGCTCGGATTGGCAGCTACTTTGCCTCCCAGGCCAAACAGACCTTCCAGCGGGTCGCCCTGCTTGAGCTCACCGGATACACGCTGGAAGACAAGCATGTGGATGAAGCCGTGCTGGCCAGCCACACCGCCCGTTGGCTCGCCAATGCCTCGCGTATCAAAACCGATGCCATGCAGGACTTTCTACAAGCCATCGGGGCACCCCCGGTGGATATCCAGAGCTCCAAAAATCCACCTGTATTGCCGGCCGAACCCTACGGGGAACCGCTCTCCGCCCAGATGTTCCAAGGTGATGGGGGGCTACGGAACGCGGTGGTCAAACTCCTGCTCACTGCTTTGCAGCATGGACAGGAAGGCACTTTGCTGTTATACAGCGATCAGCCGATGGATTGGCTGGCACAAGACCAGGTCTACATTGCCAAATGGGCTTTCCTGATGGCCCAGTGCATAAAAAAGGGAATCAGGATACAGATTATCCATACGATTGCCCGGGATGCCTCTGAACTGTTGATGGCGATCCAGAATTGGCTGCCTTTCTACCTGACGGGCGCGATCACCAGCTATTACCATCCGGTCAAGCAGGACGCGCTGTTCTACCACACCTTTTTCACCCTGACCGGTTGCGCCACAGTGTTCTCGCAATCGGTGCGGACCCAGAGCCGGGACTCGGTGCAGTACATCTATGGGACCGACCCCCAATTGGTGCTCGGAACGCAAGAAATCTTCCAAGCCCAGTTGCTTGACTGCAAACCCCTGGTCAGGATCCTCTCAGGTGATGCCCTACACAACTATACCGCCCAATTGACCACCTTCCTGTCTACCGAAGGCGGTGCCGGGATGGGCTTGCAGGCGGTGCCTGTCTCGGGATTGTCCTGGCAACTGTTGGAACGCATGCTGATCCGCATGGAGGTTCCCTTGCAGGAGCAAAGAACCATCATCCCCCGCTACATCGAGCGCACCACAGCCCAGCGCATCCACCAGGAATCCCAGCTGTTCACCATGGCGATCAGCCTTCCCAAGCTGAAGGATGTGGTCAAAGGCCGCATTCCCGCAGTGATTCCCGAGTTGATGTCCCATAGGAACTGCTATTTCGAGGCAGGTGAGTTCGCCGAGCACCTGGGCAATCTGATCGATCTGGTGGACAACAGTCCGAATCTGCAGGTATGCATCATTCCCTGCCAGGACATGCCGCAGGATATCCAGCTTTTTGCCAAAATGAATGTGGGCTTGATCATCCTCAAACCACACGACCCCGCCTACATGTTCATCGCACAACAGCGCGACATGGTGAATGCCCTGTATAGTTATATATCGAGGCTGATTACCAGTATTCCCAAACGGAAACGCAGCAAGGAGTACGTGCTCGACCGGTTGCGCCAGCTGAAGGCCAGGATCGACCTGGCTTTGCAGGACAGTACGGAACATCCTGCCGGTGAAAACCAGCCTTCAATTGAATGAATAGTCCTTTCATAGTATAATCCGGCCATTAGAGCGGCATCAAGACGGAGCATAAGGATCTGTTTTCATATATTGATATGTGATGCAAGGAGAAAGCATATGGAAAAACTGATGGTTCCCCCGGCTATCGGGCAAGAACGGACGGTCACTTCGGTTCCCTACGATTTCATCGCTTTGGGCGCACTGGTCACCCGGTTGGATCCGGGTATCGTGCCCTTTGAGTACGCTGATACCTACGACATACACGTATCGGGCGGGGAGTTCAACGTGGCGGCCAACCTGGCCAGGGCGTTCGGACGCAAAACCGCAGTGGTGTCGGCCATGGTCGACTACCCTGTCGGTCGCAAGATCGAAGCCGAGGTACGCCGCATGGGAGTGGATTCCTTCTATGCCCGTTTCGCCCACGACGGCGTACGGGGCCCCAACATGGCCCAGGTGTGGAGCGACCGTGGTGGCGGCGTGCGCGCTCCGGTGGTGTTCTACAACCGGGCCAATGAGGCAGCTGCCTTGCTGAAACCGGGTACGTTCGATTGGCAGAAGATTTTCCAGAACGGGGTGCGCTGGTTCCATAGCGGTGGTATTTTCGCTGCCCTCTCCCCTGATAATCCCGAAGTGGTGATCGAGGCCATGCAGGCCGCCCACGCCGCGGGTGCGGTAGTGTCGTTCGATCTGAACTACCGGGCCAAGCTCTGGTCGGCCAATGCCGTCAAGGGGACCGATCCGGTCAAGAAAGCCCAGGAGGTGCTGGGCCGTATTGTACAGCAGGTGGATGTGCTGGTGGGCAACGAGGAGGATCTGCAGATGGGTCTGGGGCTGGAAGGTCCCAAGGTGGACAAGCAGTCCAAATTGGATCCGTCGGTATTCTTTGGCATGATGGAAACGGTCAAGCATCGCTTCCCCAATATCAAGGCGGTAGCCACCACCATGCGCGAGGTCAAGTCGACCAACCGCCATGACTGGAGCGCGGTACTCTGGCTGGATGGCCAGAGTTATCTGGCACCCACCTGCACATTGGATGTGTATGACCGGGTAGGCGGTGGCGATGGTTTCGCGGCAGGCCTCATCTATGGGCTGCTCTCTGGCAAGACGCCTGAAGAGGCTTTGCGCCTGGGTTGGGCGCATGGCGCGCTGCTGACCACCTATCCAGGGGATACCACCATGGCTACGCTGGATCAGGTAGAGGCTTTTGCGAAAGGCGGATCGGCGCGTATCCAGCGCTAGTGGTGGATAGCTCCGACGGCCTTTGGGTTTGGCTGAACCCGTCTGGTAGATAGGCCAGGCAAGACGGTGATATGACGATTTTCCAGCTGGGGGAGGGTTCCCCCAGCCGTATCCGTGTGGGAAACAGACGAAGGAAGGACTATGCAACACATGCGTTTCGGTTTGATTGGCTATGGCAAGGTAGCGAACCTGCATGCCCAGGCGCTCAGGGAGACCAAGCAGGCAACCTTGGTGTCGGTATGTGGCCACGATCCAATCAAATGCGGCGTATTTGCGGCGAAGTGGTCGATTCCAGCCCGCTCCTCGGTAGCCGATATGGTAGCCTTGGATGGGATTGAGGCGGTGATCATCACCACTCCCCACCCCCGCCATTATGCCGACGCCTTGGAAGCCTTGGCCGCTGGATGCCATGTGCTGGTCGAGAAACCCATGGCGCTCACCGAAGCCGAGTGTGACGGCATGATCCAGGCTTCCATCCTGGCGGGCAAAACGCTGTCCACCATCAGCCAGAGGCGTTGGTATCCTTCATGCCAGCGTATCAAAGCGGCTATCGACAGCGGCAAGCTTGGCATGGCGGCGATTGCCCAGGTGGTCATCCTGGGGTGGCGGGACCAAGCCTATTATACCAGTGATCCCTGGCGCGGCAAATGGGATACCGAAGGCGGCGGGGTATTGATCAACCAGGCGGTGCACCAGATCGATCTGATGTGCTGGTACATGGGAGCGGTTGCTGAAGTCCAATCTTACTGGGATAATATCAACCATCCATATATCGAGGTGGAGGATACCGTGGTGGCTTCGCTACGGTTCAAGAACGGCGGACTAGGCTCGGTCCTGGTATCCAATTCGCAAAAACCGGGTATCTATGCCAAAGTGTATATCCATGGTTCAAACGGGGCCTCAGCTGGGGTACAGACCGATGGCGGGCCCATGTTCCTGCCAGGCCAGAGCGGTGCGATGGATCCCCCGGTGAACGATCTGTGGACCATAGCCGGCGAGGAACACTTGCTTTCGTCATGGCGCGAGCAGGATGAGGCTTTCTTCAAGACCGTGGATGCGAAGACCTATTTTTTCGCTTTGCAGATCGAGGATTTTGTGGAAGCGATCAGTCAAGGAAGGTCGCCGCTGGTCAGCCGGGAAGACGGGCGGGAGACGGTGCGGGTGATCGAGGGTATCTACCGAGCTGGCCGTGAAGAACATCCGGTATCTTTTTGCTAGGATCTGTCGCACATGTGGGTTGTTTGTTAAAAACCCCAAGGGGATTACCAAAATTCCTATTTTTCTTGACTAGGGAATATTTCCTCTATAGAGTCAAAGGTAGCTTGAATCGGTAAGGAAAAAATTGGCAGGATGGACAGAAACAGGGCGGTTTTTTACATAGCGCTCATCATCGTGGTTGCATGTTTGCCCGGTTGTGTCCGCATGGAACGGATTGTGATCGATGGGGCCGCCGCACAGCGGATTGCCGATCAGACTGTGGAAGCGGCCATAGACCACGATGCCCTGTCACGAGGTAATTCGGCTGGGAATCTGCGCAATGGCGGGTATGTGCTCCCCAACGGAGAGGATCTGCTGTATCTCAATCCCATGCATTTTGAGGATGGCTCCAGCGTAACCTATCTACAGCGTCTGGCGGTGGACCAGATGGGCAGCGACCATGCCCGCTACGATATGCTAGCGGAGTTGAATGGTGTCATGGCGGGAATTTGGAACGGGAAGCTGTATTATATCGACTATAACCAAGGGTCGCGCGTTACCGCCATGGATCTGGCGACCACTGAATGCGAGACGCTGGATGATCTTTCGGTGGACGCCTTGCATCTTCTGGATGGGAAACTCTACTACTCCGAAGCTTCCTCGGGTGATATCTGGCAATTGACGTTGGGTGATGTGGGTACTAGATCGCTGGTTTCCAAGGCGGTGGGGACGCTGGTCAGCATCAGCGATGGCAATATCTATGCGGTTGACAATAGGAACGGCAGCCAGGCGGCATACTGCATTCCGCTAGCCCAGAATGATATGAAAACCCGCCTGGATGGGGGGCCCTTCGGGAGTCCCGAGGTATCGGGAGTCTATCTTTTCTATATCCGTGATGGGCAATTGTGGCGGCAGCATCTGGATTACAGCGTGCCGGAACTGGCTTGTGTGGTGCCGGTTGCCGAATATGCGATCCGTGGCAACCAGATGGTGGTGGCCTCGGTCGGCCAGGGGTTGTTCCTGGCGCGTACGGATGGGTCGTCGCTTATGCAGATTTCCGCCGATAAGGCTTCGGGGGTCACTTTCATTGGCAACCTGGTGTTCTACCGCAATGGCAACGACCAGGACAATGTCTATGTGATTGATATTGTGGAGTGGAAGCGCTCCATTATCCAGGGTGATACGCTTACCGATGGCGGTCTCCAGTTCGGGCCTCTGGATGAGGCTGCCCAGAAGGCTTTTCTGGAGCGTTTTGGCGAACAGGTGATGGATCTGTCAACCGTGTATACGGATGAGGATTACTTCTCAGGATCGCTCAATGGCGATGTGCTGATGGCCGAAGTGCCCTATGGGGGTTTTCCGGTGGTGTTCCATGGCCGTTTGGATGCCGAAGTTCCCTCACCCGATGGGGTGGCGGCTTTGGCAGTGGTCACCTATCAGACCAAGCGGATCGGTATGTATTCGGATGGGGGAGCGGCGGATAGGATCGATACCTTCCTCACGCTGTTCGCAGTGGATAATCTAAAACCGATCGTGACTTTTACCATTGAGGGCAAGCCGCCTACTGAGATAAAACATGGCGATGGGGATCGCATTGGCATAGTCCGCTCGTGGCATCAGACCATGTTGGATCTGCTGGCTGCCATAGCCCGGAGCAACCGCTAGATCAGGCTATTCTGCTCTTCCGTTTGACATGCAGCAAAAGGCGCGCATCCTGCAGCGTGGTGTCATTGTCGAGAATGAGCACCAACCACTTGCCGTCGTGATAGGTGGTGGCTGCATCGTAAACCAGGCAGGTTGTAGACGATAACTGGTCGCGTAGGGTTTCCACTTTGGCGCGTTCCTCGCCTCCCAGGACAATCAGCAGTGAAGTGCGGTTTTTTTCGGGAATCAGGGTGCATAGGGGTCGGCTTTTTTTGTAGCGCAACGCCCAGCCGTGCTTTTTCCCCCCGTAGATCCAGTCGGGGACAAATATTCCGGGATAGTCCTGATCGATCAATTGTGTCAGTGTGAGCCAATAGGGGTAGCCTTCCCTACCCAGCCAGTTGGCGAGTTCTTCGGTAGTGGGCGCCTTGCCCGGCTGCAATAGGCGTAGTGTTTCTTGCTGTTCCATAAAGCCGATCATATCACAGGAAAACGGGTTCCAGTAGGGTAAAATGGTTGCGTTCATTGGCGATGAGGCCTTCGCTGACCATGTGGGAGATCTCGCGTGAGAGGGCGCTGCGGTTGACGCACAGGTAGTCGGCCAGTTCGTCACGGTTGTAGGGGATGTCGAAGACATGTGTACCGTGGTCCTGGTTTTGCCAGGCCAGATAGGCCAGCAGCTTGTCTCGGGTGGAGCGTTGGGAAAGGATGGAGAGTTTGCGGTTCATCATGAGGTTGCGCTGGCCAAGGATCCCCACCAGGTTTTCGATGATGCGGGCGTGGAACTGGCAGGCTTTGGCGCAGGGGGTGGTGATCTTGTGGAGTTTTATATAGAGGATCTGGCAGTCGGTGTCCGCCACTACGGAAACATGGCTGATATGGGTCTGGGCGCTGGCGAGGGTTTCACCGAACAGTTCACCGGTTCCGAATGTGGCGGTGATGGAGCGGTTTCCCAGAGTGTCTTCGGTGATGATCTGGATGGTGCCTCCCAACACAAGGCCGATATCACTGAGGGGGTCCTGGGCATGGACGATGAATTGTCTGGCCTGGTAGCGTCTGCGGTAGGCTCCCAGGCAATTAAGCGCATGGGTGATTTCCTCGGTGGTGAGGGTGGCGAAGAGCGCGGTGTGGGTCAGAAGTGCCAGATAGGGTTCCATGGGAGCTCCATTTGTTGCATTTGCAACGTGTATGTACTACGGATGCTACAGGGATTTTTGTTTCATTGCAAGCAGGATATGGACAAAAAAATGATTTTCCCGTACTATGGTCTACGTTATTGAACCGGGCGTGTAACTCAGCGGGAGAGTGTTACCTTCACACGGTAGAAGTCGTTGGTTCAAACCCAATCACGCCCAGAAAAGCAGCTAATTACGATATAAGTAGTTAGTTGCCTTTTTTTTTTATCATAATCCATAAATCACCTAAATTTGATACCCTAAATTCCCATTTCTAAACTATGGCTGACTCTTTCAATGTAGCCTCGACTTCCTTTTCCCGGACCCTGAACAGTGCGGAAAGGATCTTCCTTTGTGATTCCGATATGATTGAGACAAGTTCCTTCGCAGCCTTGTTTCCCAGTTTCACTTTGCTTCTGTTGATCTTGTTCAGTTTCTTCCGGATCAGATCGATGGTCCAGGTGTCTTTCTCTTTGTAATTGAGTTTCATCCTTTGCCTGATTTCTGAAATAAGGATGGATGCGATGAAGACGATGAAGAGCTTTCCTTCCATCACAGGCCTGGACTGGACATTCAGCCGTTTGCAGTCCTGGACATTCTTGATATCATCAAACACTTTCTCTATGCCATCCTTGTCCCTGTATATGTCAATGACCTGCTCACTGGAAAGCTCAAGGTTGTCTGTCACAATACACAGGTATCCGGAGTATTTGTTCTCACTCTCCTTAATGGCACTGTCATTGTAGGAGTAGCTCTTGGATCCATCCTGATTGACTGTTTCCTTGAAGTACCTCGCATACAGACCGATGTGGGCGTTGTTCCATTCCCCCGAGGTCAGCTCATCGAAACAATCCATGAGCTTGAGATCAAGGTTTCCGCTCCTGATTGCCATGTCACTGGTCATTTTCGTATACACATGTATCCTGCACGTATTGTTCAGGTCCTTGTCTCCCCATGGATGGTCAAGGGATGAGGCATACAGATATTCCCCGTTTGAAGTACCCACAACATTCCTAGGATGCCTTATGCTCTCCCTTACCCTGTCAACTGCCTCACATGCGGCATTGGTGGCAAATGTCATCGACACGATGAAATGGTAGCCGAAACTGTACATCGCAGACACATTGCCCTTGCTGTAGAATCCCTTGTCCATGACAAATGTCAGATTCTTCATATTGAAGGCGTAGCCTTCCTTAAGGACATTCCTCAGTGTTGAGACGTCGTTGATTGATCCATCATGGATCCTGTAATAGATCGGAAGCCTGTTTCCCGAGTCTGCGACCAGACCGATATTGATCTGGGGAAGATCCTCCTTGTCCCTGTTGTATCCATACTCCACCATGTCACTCTTCAGGGAGTAGGACGAGATTGAGGTTATGTCGTGGAAACAAGCATTCCCCGTGGATGCCGCATTCCTCCACTTGCATAGGAAATCCAACCTCCTGGCCTTTGTCATCTGGGCATACAGTTCAGAAATCGTCTGGGATGTAAGTACTGCATTGCCCAATGGATTCTCAGTCTCCTCCGCCCATTCCGGGAAAAGGTATGCCGCACTGTTTCCTGTGCTTACATGATACATTGCCAGGGAAAGAATGCTCTCCCATGTCTTTGGGAATGAATCCTTGAGCACCTCAGCCAGTCTTGTCTCGGAAGAAAGCCTGCCCAGCATCCTCGTCATCCCGATATGCTTTTCCGAGACAAGAGCGAGCTTCGCATCGCCATCTTCCCTCACTGGTGCCTTGACAAGCTGCTGCTTCTTTGGATGGACTGTCCCGTTCTCATCAACAGTCCCATAGTATTTCAGTTTTGTCCGGCACTGCTGCTTTTCCTTGTTCCAGACGTGCTCATCTGCAATGTAGGCATATTTCTTCCCGTTCTTCGCGGTGACAATGGTGTACTTGGGTTCCTTCTTCATAGTTATTATTCTAAACTATGATGAATCCCCAGTCAATGACATATCTTCTTGAATATTGGGAAACTATGCTGGATTTAATAGTTTAGAAAGCGGAGGTTAGGTCGTGAAGCATGCCTGATTTCTACTGTTAGCGTTATAATTCCTTTTAGGTCGCATCGGTAGATGACACGAGTCACACTGTCCAATTTGCATTTGAGAACACCCGCAATCGCATTGTTGGCCTCCTAGAATGGATTTGTCTTTCGACTAGACCCATTACAGGGAAACTGCAGCTATGAAACTACCAGCATTTGCAGTATCCCCTGACGCCGGTTTTGTTATCCTATCAATGGCGGTTGACTTATCCCATAACCAGCGGTCTCATTGCCCGATAATAACGTTGTCGACACTAAGAAGGTCTGCGCCCGTTTCTCCAGAACAATCTTCGTTTTGATAGCCTTGGTCATAGTGGGCCTTCTTATAATTGGGATTTTCCCAGTCTAGCGGAGAACTCCAGGAGGCGGTGCTGTTTTGTGAACTGGCGGTGCTTATATTCGGATTGGTGGTGCTTTAAGCTCGGAAGAATCACTTAATAGAACCCATGAGATGGTATCGGTAAATGTAGTATTTCTCGGACTAGTCAACCACACGCTGGTCCATCCAAGGGAGGTCTTTGCGTAGGTTTTGATACAATGGTTTGGGGGTACGATAAGCGAAAAACCCCTCTAGAATGCGTTATTTTGAGGTTTTCGTGTCATCACAACGATAAAGGAAAATTATATTCAGCTGTTTAGGACCACTCCGATTAGGTTATTGTGTGTTTTGAAACCATTGGATACGTACACATAGGAAAAATCTTATCGTGTATCTAATAATCATTTTTGATTTATTTACATCCACGATTAAGATATACTTATTTAATATTCCGCGTAAAGTATAGCGCTTAGTATGACTAGGCTTGTATATCTACTTGAATATGTAGGAGTATGAAATGCCATTCGGTATAATAGTTTTTATCGTGATTTTAATAGGTTTCATCACGCTCATGGCTTTTGCAAAACAACCGGCTATCGAACCCTGCAGGTTGCCTTTTTATGTTGTTTATGTGGATTGGATTAACAATTACCATGATTGTATTATTACTAATATTGAAATCGTGTGTTGTAAGCATATTTACTTAATTCAATGAACCTCCCCGCCGCAAGCAGCGGGGTATCTCTCATGGGTTAAAGTCAAGTTCGATTTGGCTGGAATACAGTTGCGTGTATTCCTCCTGTCTCCCCTGATTCTCTATATACCTTCTGATGGTCTCTTTACCCGCATACAAGCCTACGGTGTTCGCATAATACCCACTTATGTGCTACAGAACATAAGAAAATGAATTGGCTGTTTTCTGTATCGACCGAAGGGGCTGAGGCCTCCGCCCTCTATTACAGCCTCATAGAGACGGCAAAGGCAAACGGCATCAATGTCTATGATTACATCTGGTATATTCTATCTGAGGCTTCCGGGTGCAAGAAAGATGAGGATTTTGACCGGTTGCTACCTTGGAATGTCGACAGTGAATCACTTATGAAGATGAGAAACACCAGGGACTCTGGCAAACCAGACCCGACCAGGACCGAACCGTATATATTCAGGGGCATTCGCTAGCAATAACAGACCAGTGGACGCTTACACCCCAACTTATCCCAAAAGGAGATACTCACTTACGATAAGGTAACCTAACTCTGCCATTGTGTCTGGTTCCAAACAACCAATTGGATACCAAGCTCTGTGGTTTCTTTCCATGGATCGGGGCTTTTTTCTTTTCCAGGGGAACGGCAATACAGTATCGAGCAGGAGAACAGCATGACCGAAACCTGGAGAGGATGCCCGATGGCGATTTCCTAGAGACCTAGCATGGCTTGTGTCGCCCTTGATGGATGCGATCGAAAAGCCCACGGACCCTTAGAACAATCCGTGTGATGCCGTCGTTCTTCTTCCGCATGCTGTTCTAGCGTTCCGCCGGAGAATCGTCCAGATGGTCATGTACCTCAGCCGTTCGTGAACGACTGATCTTCAGAACAAGGTTCTGCATCGGCTCGGCTACATAAATGACAGGGAAGTCCGATTGGATTGCAGCCTCGTGGATCGAGTCCGTGATGTAAACCCAGTCCTGAAGGGAGAAGGGGCGCCCGTCGTTCACGATCGAGACGATGAGCCGGGTGTCCTCTTTGTAATCCTTCCCATTCTTTCTCTCAATGGATCCGCGGATCAATTTCACGGCTTCATTCCGATAATGGTCCAGGTCCTTCGAGGAGTACTGCTGTCTGATCACACCCTTGGGTAGGACAGGATTCCCCGTTTTACCATCCGATCTGACAGGATCGCTAGAAGAGAATCCATGGACAGCCATCGATTCCCTCATCAGGTAGTTGTCCTCTCCGATCGCGAGCGTTATCTCGATTTCGAACTCCTCCACGGTTGCTTCCCTGGCGAGTCCGTCAGTCAGCCTTATGTTCGCATCAAACGATTGACACCCACCCATGTACTCGCACTCGACCACGATGCCAGGGCGGATAAGATGTTTCAGAACGACCGCCAGCGGTAGCTCCTCCTCAACGAGTCTTTTCGCATCCTGCGGGTTTTTCTTCCCTCGCGTGTAGTATTCTTCGTTAGTCAATAAGTTCAGCCGTTCATAGACAGACCGTATGTAGTCGAATGCGCTCACCATTCCCATGTGTCGTACCTCCAGCAAACCATCACATTGGACAGAAGGACTCAATCCCATTCCTCTCCACAGACAAGCTCCATCTTCGGCAAGGGAGCCATCCACAAGGAAAAGCCACTTCTATACGAAGGTATATCACACCCTCCACCGACTCGCTACCTTCCAGTTGAGGATGGGACTTCCAGAACGTCAGGTCAGGAGTTGCTGCCTTTCCAGAACGCCAAAAAGGGGAAAGGAGAACTGAAAGGATAGAGAACATGACTTTTACATGACCTGTGGGGTGATCTGCCCCCAAAAGGTGATACATTAGGGACCACCGCACCCCTTTCCGGTGACACTATAGGAGGGGGTATAAAAGCGGAGAGGAATCGGTACCGGGAAGAACATGCTGCCACCTCCATTTGCATGTGGTAGCCGCATACGGTGTAGTTGATATTCCCAGTATGCAAGGTGAATCCACGATTTGCAAACTGGGAGGTCACTTTATATCAACTAGTCTCGTAGTTCACAGATCTATTGTTTGCATGCGAGAAGTGGAATACCATTACTCTCATGAGAGATTTTCGATTCATTGCTGTCCATCGTGGAGGCAAACTCACATCATCTGACCATCGATTACTAATGCGATGGGCACTTGATTGTACTTATCATATATTGCCATTAATCCATAAACCTTTGGACGATCGGATTAAAGAAGCATTGGATATCGCAGAGGTTTGGAGCGTAGGTGAAGTCAACACTGGTGAAGCAATGAAAGCTGCCAGACGCTGTCATGTTATTGCAAAGAACACGGAAGATCCACTACTAAAACTATTCTATCGATGTGTTGGACAGGCTGTTGCAACTGCACATATGGCAGATCACAGTCTGGGTCCGATGTATTATGGTATTAAAATTATTAAAGCGACTGGCAGTTCTGTTGAAGATGAGCAGAAGTGGCAATTATCCCGTCTAGAACAACTATCAAAAAATCTTCATGAATTGATAGTTTCTTCGATGGATAAACGGGGAAAGCTGAGATGAGCACTCAGGACTATCGGTGACATCCTTGCTAATGAGAAGTATGCAGGAGACTCGGCCTATGGAAAGACAGTCATATCTGAATATCCTTCAATGATGCAGGTCAGGAACGATTCTGACCAGATATCCAGATCAGAGCGAGGATTCCGTACTGGGAAGAATATGCTCGCTGCATCAAATTCATAGACCTTTTGATTCATCTCGGTCATCTCTCCAACACGTGCATGATAGCGTATACAACGCAGAGTCGACAATCCGCTTAAGATAATGCTTTGTATCACGACATAGGGTGGACTATAATGCAACGTATGGAATCGTATAGCAGAAGATACACAGAATTCTCTCTATGTGGTCTGAATTGCGCCCTGTGTCCGCGTTATCATACCGACGGACCGTCGCGATGCCCCGGATGCGGGGGTAATCGGTTTTCAGAACTGCATCCTGCATGTCCGATTATCAGGTACAGCAGAAAGCATGGGAATATCGAGTATTGTCAAGAATGCGATTCCTATCCATGCGAACGGTACCGGGATGAAGCCGGGTACGATTCCTTTATCACCTATGTTGTGCGTTTGGCTGATCAAGAAAGAGTAAAACAACTTGGCATTGAAGCATACCAACGCACCTTGAATCAGAAAGAACGAACGGCACTCATGGTCGCCTTGATGACTAAACAGGCCGAAAATCAGCATATAGAATTGCATTTAAGACGGAAAGGTAAGGAGAACTACTCGTGAACGACGAGGTACTGCAATGGCTTTTAGAAGAAGAAAATCCTTCGGTACGTTATGCGACGCTGACGACTTTATTAGGCAAGAATACCGATGATAGCGCAGTTTTATCTGCTCGAAACGCGATTATGGAAAGAGGAACGGTCAGGCAGTTGCTCGATCTGCAAAAACCAGGCGGTTGGTGGTCGAACGATCCAAACGAATTCTATACGGACAAGTATCGCGGGACTGTATGGAACCTTATTATTCTAGCTGAACTGGGTGCCGACGCGTCTGATGAGAAAGTCCGGGACAGTTGCCAATTCATCCTGAGCCATTCAATGGAGCTGCCTTCAGGTGGTTTTTCAACAGCCGAGAGCAGGAAGACTGAACAAGGCCTTCTTAACCTCGTAATTCCATGTCTGACGGGCAACATGGTCTACTCGTTGATAAAATTGGGATATGGACAAGACGAACGCGTACAAAAGGCCATCGATTGGATTTGTACCTACCAACGTACCGATGATGGAGATGTAAAGCGACCATCTGGTGAAATGTATGACCGATATCCCTATTGCTGGGGGTCACACTCCTGCCATATGGGAGTTGTCAAAGCCTTGAAGGCACTTGCGACTATTCCAATTCAGGAGCGTACTGATCGAATCAATTCCAAGTTGGATGAACTGGTGGGGTATGTTCTCAAACACCATGTTTACAAGAAGAGTCATGATCTGAGCAAGGTGTCGAAAAGTGGATGGCTGAAATTTGGGTTTCCATTGATGTATCAGACTGACGTATTGGAATTGATGGATATCATGGCATCGCTGCACGTTCATTCCGAAGCGCTGCAGGAAGCGCTGGACCTTATCGAAAGCAAACGAACTTCCGACGGGACATGGAAGATGCAAAATTCTTACAACGATCGATTTCTCGTCCCGATCGAAACGAAATCGAAACCTTCCAAGTGGGTTACTCTACGAGCTCTAAGAGTACTGAAGGAATATCATAAGACGAGTGTGTGAATCGTTGGGCTTTCAATAATACCAGTATGGCTTGAGCTTGTCCTGTTGTGGGAGGAATCGGTACCGGGAAGAACATGCAACATTAATGACCTTAAGAATATTTAACTTGATATATCAATTTTTTACTTATTACATATTAAAGATATATATCTTTATATTTTGTTGTAAATATTTTTACACAGAGTTATAATGTGGCGAAGTGTTGTTAAAATTTACGAAAACCTATTCGCCAGTGCAAGCATCCTGACGAGCCGTTGGACTGGATTGTGGTCTCTGATAGAGCCAGCTGGACCACCTGTATACGCGAATGAACGGAACTGGGGGAGCCTCATGAAAAGAAGCAACATTGGGGTCTTGCTGGGGTGCATGGTTTTCTTCGTGCTGGCTGGCTGTCCGTTGGAACCGAAGATGTATCAGGTGACCTATGATGCCAATGGTGCCACTGGAGGGACACCACCCTCCGGGCAGGACAAGGTATACGATGTGATCCTTACCCTAGCGTCAAACAGCGGGAATCTGGTACGGACAGATTTCATTTTTACCGGGTGGAATACCAATGCCGACGGATCAGGAGCCAGCTATGCGGAGGGATCATCCTATACCGCCAACGCCTCATTGACTCTGTATGCGCGGTGGTTACCTGAGCCGATAACTTTGTCGGAGCTGATAAGCATGATCTCGAATGGTGAGGATGTGACTTCAGTAAATACCTCTGAAATAACCGATATGAGTGAATTGTTCAAAGATAAGAAAACTTTTAACCAGGATATATCAGGTTGGGATGTAAGCCATGTGACTGACATGTCTAAAATGTTCTATTGTGCATCTGCCTTCAATCAGGATATCTCAGACTGGAACGTGAGCCATGTGACTGACATGTCCCATATGTTCGGCTACGCATCAGCCTTCAATCAGGATATCTCAAACTGGAATGTAGGCAATGTGACTGATGTGAGTTATATGTTCTATCATGCAAATGCCTTCGATCAGGACATCTCAAGCTGGAGTGTAGGCAATGTGACTGACATGAGTTATTTGTTCTGTTATGCATCTGCCTTCAATCAGGACATCTCAAGCTGGAGTGTAGTCAATGTGACTGACATGAGGTATATGTTCAATTATGCATCTGCCTTCAACCAGGATTTCTTAGGCTGGAGTGTAGGCAATGTGACTGATATGAGTTTTATGTTCAATTATGCATCTACCTTCAATCAGGATATCTCAGACTGGAACGTGGGCAATGTAACTGACATGTCCCATATGTTCGGCTACGCATCAGCCTTCAACCAGGATATCTCAGACTGGGATGTGAAAAGTGTGATAAACATGTCCTCTATGTTTGCAGGGGCAATCAACTTCAATAGCAATATCTCAACCTGGAATGTGAGCCATGTGACTGATATGAGTAATATGTTCAATGATGCAGCCGCTTTCAACCAGGGTATCTCAGACTGGGATGTGGATAATGTCACGAATCATGCAGATTTTTCATCTGGATTGTGTCCTCTCACTACTGAACATCATCCTGATCCGAGTTGGAATTAAAGCATCAGGAAGAACATGCTCGTTTTTCCAGCTCTCATGGCTACCATGCTCCCTTTGACCGATCTATGGCTTGTGAGGTTTTGGGGGTGAGGGAGATTTCTAGATTGAGAGCGGAAACGAGTTTATACAGACTTTCAAGACTGCATCGTTCCGGATGGGATTCAAGGAGGGAAATAGTTTTAGGCAACAGACCAACGCGCTCACCAGCCTCGGTTTGGGTAAGGTTCAAGGACTTCCGCCTGCTTTTCAGGACCACAGCGAGTTGTTTGGGGATAAGTACCAGATATTCCATCATCACCTCCCGTATACCAATATACCCTATAAGGTAAATACATGCCCGTACACCTTGTAGGGTATAGACATCATTATATACCCTAAAGGGGAAAATGCAATAGCGCATCCAATCAAAGAAAATTCATTGAAATACATCTTGTTTTACAGTCATTGCCTGGACATCCCTAAAGATCCATCACATTCAGTTAAGCAGCCTCTCAAGATCATGAAGAACTTTGCCTACCTGTGTAACAAGATGGTCAACAAGATTAGCATCTGCAAAATCAGGCTTGTTTTCCAAAACCGTCATTACAATAGCATCCACACCAGGGCCTTTCTCCACCAGTTGATAGGGCTTGTACAATGCACCTCTGAGCTTTTCACGGTAGGTATCCTGGAGATTCCTGTTTCTGGCAACCAGCCACCCCTCGAAACATCCAGATTCATGTACATAGACCACCGCCAGTTTCAGATCAGACTGTGCGAGTAGTGGCGTGGCCAGGGCAACATAACTCATATCCACATACCCTTGATACAGTGAAGTCACCTTGGCTTCAGGAAATCCAGTTTGCAGGGCTTTGCCCAGGCTTTGCAGCGTATCGACTATCAACCTATAAGCCCGGTTGAGCGTGTTGCGCTGTATTTGCGCGGTATATGCATCGATGAGATTTTGGGCGCTTATGTGCTTCTGTGCCACCACCAGCATTTCAAAGTCATCCTTGGTCAGCGGGTGATCCCTATTGAAAGCGCCCAAGTGGGCTCCAAACAACTCGACTGTACTGAATCCAAGGTTTTCCAATAGCCAGGTAATCTCACTTGGCAGGTAATACCGTTCATTGGAATGGATGGTATGCTCAATATGGTCATCATCTATGAATTGTGTGATGTTCTGGTCCCGCATCGTCAGTACATCAAAGTGGGAACTATCGCAGGTCGCTCCTGTATCTTTATTAGCATCGTAGAAGTCATTGAGGGAGTTGCACAGGGGGAAAAGACCATTGAGAGTGGTGAAGATGAACAGAGCCTCATCTTTCAATGCCCGGCTTACGCTCTGCAGGATCAGGGCATTCTCCCCGTCGGTTTCCATCAGTGGGAAGCCCCCTTCGCACAGCATGATGGCAGCATCGAACTCACCTTTGAAAGGAAGCTCCCGGGCATCAGCCTGTATGAATGGAATGTCCAGATGCTCCTGTCTGGCCTTGTCCTTTGCCCGTTGCAGTTGGGCAGCGGAAAAATCTATGCCGGTGATTGTATATCCACGTTTTGTCATCTCAATGGAATGACGGCCGGTTCCACATCCTACATCGAGAATATGCAAGCGCTTGTTGTAATTGAACTCCCGTTCAAGAAAATCACATTCCCCAAGGGTTCCCTGGGTGAATAATTCATTGTCATAGGTCTTTGCATAGTTGCTGAAGAGAGTGACATACCAAGGATCGGACATACTCTGCCTCCTTTTGATAGTGTCGCTCTCAGTATGCATTTTGTACAGTGTTTTCAGGGCATACAACCCGCATGCAACCCATGGTCAATGAACACTTCCACGAGGTCTACATCGAACTGGTAGTCTGTATAAAACCCTAGTCCCTGAACCGGGGACTTTTACATCACTCCGCTTTCATGCCCACTGTTTCCACATGGTTGTCCAGGATGTCGACACACAGCTTGATGGAATCCCCGATGGCTTTTTCAATGTCATCCGGTTCCACTCCAAGCAGTTCGCAACCCAGCGATTTGTCAATGAACTGCTCTGAACACTGCAAGGATGAGAACTTCGCCAGGTTCAGACCGCCCTCGACATTGCGCTTTTCCTCTTCCTTCATGATCCTACGCGCTCCAAGTGTGAACAGGAAATTGGGAATCGTGATGATTTTTTTGTCCGGACAGCCCATGTATGTGTGGACAATCGTCAACAATTCTTTCCAATGCATGTTGTAGTAGCCAATTGGATAGCAACGGCCGCCTCTGTTGCGCTCCATAGCCCCGGCAATGGCCTGACCCACCTGACGAGTGGTCACCATGGTTGTCCCGCCTTTGGGAAACATGGTCACATGTTTCATGCTCCTGATATTCTCCACCAGGAACGTCCAGACAGGTTTCCGTCCAGGCTGGGTACCAAAAATATAGGGAAGCTCCAGAATCGCCACATCAAAACAACCATCGGCAAACGATAGAGCGGCTTCTTCCTGATCCATTCGGCTCTGTATGTATGGATGCCATTTCGCCAACTGTTTCTCAGGCCATATCTTATTGAAATAGGCAAAATAGGAGCCGAGAATCACAGCATGCTTCACCCCCGCGTCCTTTGCCAACCGCAGCAAGCGCTTCACCGGATCGATATTGTACTTCTTGTACATCTCGTAGATCGGATAGGGCCCTTCCACCCGCTCGTCAATGCCAGCCGCAAACACGAATCCCTCGCAACCCGCAAGACGGTCCTTGAGCTCAGTATCGGTCATCAGCAGGTAATTACCCAATTCAATATGCATCCCAGGCGGTAAAACAGCGCCTACCGGCAAGGGCGGCAAAGCCATGGAGGTTACCTCATGACCCCTTTGAATCAACTCTCTGGCAGCTTCACTGCCAAGCAAGCCGGAACCACCTATCATGAATATCTTCATATACGCTATCTTCCTTGGAAAATCCATGCACAGTCTTTGGACATCTTCCAATTACAAGATATAGCCATTATATCCAACAGACAACCCACGAATATTCCCAATTCCCTATCGGTGCCAGATATCGACTTGGTCCAGTATCCTAAGGCCCCTACCTGAAACCAAAGACGAGTGGAAACACTACTACCACAAAAGCCGCCCAAGCCGCATAGATCACCAGAAAACGCATCTGCATCACAACGATTGCCTGGAAGGTCCCGATACCCCGCAGATAGCGGAAATACCCCACCATAAGCAGTATCAGATTTACCAGCAGAATGATGTTCTCTCCCAGCGCAGCCGTTTTATTAGGGGAGAACCCGTATGCACCAAGACGCATGGCTATGCCATATAGCGCAATCGCATCGATGATAACTGCGGCAATAATAAGAGCCAGCGAGAAAACATCCCAAACCGTATGCCGGATGGTCGAGGTGTGATCCGCTGAAAAACCATCGGCAACATCCTTAGCACTCATCGAGTAGAGCGTCAGGCCGAGAATAAAAGCCAGGATCAGATCGAACCAGATGAGCATGTTCCGATTCTCGAATGCCGATAGCGGATTCAGCAGAAAAGCCACGATCAAACCCAGTAGAACCAGTAGGAAGAGAGGAGTGAAAATCTTGGCCAGTACGGGAGCGATGCTCTCTATAAGGTTCTTTTTCTGTCCCACTAGATACGAGGCCACCATAAAGAGACCAAAGAACCCAAAAGGCGCCATCCATGAAGCAATGAACCATGAGGCATCCATTCCGAGCAGATCAAAAGTTCCCGCTGTAAGGAAGATCAGAACAAGACCACCCAGACCGATCAGAACCGCGTAGATGAAGGCTTCCCCCACAAAACGGATAAAATTCAGGCGGGTATTAGTGCTGCGCCATCCGGTAGCCTTGCGTTCCAGCGACCCTTCTGTATTTGACATGGACTCTTTTCCAAGGGATGGTCCTCCATAAAAATACATCAACAGAAAAAGCAGGGCGATAGGTAGATGCAAAGCCATCAGAAAACTTGTGTGATGTGGAGCGTATGATGGATACAGATTCACCACCAAGGCCCCTAGCAGGAATATACCCATGACCAGAAAGCTCCGCATAACAGGCAGCGACCGCTTCCATATGAAATAGAGCGCCACCGGGATAAAAGTGAAAAGGGAGGCGTTCGCCAGGTAGAGCCTGCTATTGACCTCAATGTCACCATAACCGAACAAGGCCGGAATCTTGGCTAGAAGTCCCGCGAATATGGCCAATACGATAACCACCGTCAATTCCGTCCGGTTTCTGCGGGCTACCAGTGGATTGTCCGCGGGGACTAGCAGCTGGCGCCAGAGATCCTCGGTCGATATCTTGGCGAATTCCTCCTGGATCACGGCCACATCCCCCATCCGGCGGACAGCCAGGAGAAACGCTTCCTCGGCGCTGACTCCCCGCTCCATGAGTTCATCGATACTGTCCCGTAGATGTGATTCCAATTCCTCAACATCGCTATACCCTATCGCTCCAGCGGAAAAAAGATGGTTTTTCCATTGGCGAACCTGCGCTTCGAGATCAAACATGGCGCCTGCCTCCTTTGTCAACACGAATACCTTGTTATGGGGGATCATCCTTGCCTTTCGTCTATGAGCATCTTCAGAGCCTGCTGTACCACCGTCCATTGCGAAAGGAGGAGCTGGTACTCTTGCTCACCCGCAGCGGTGATATGGTAGTATTTCCTTCGCCGTCCGTTTTCCGCTTCCTGCCAATAGGAATCGATACACCCGACCGACTCAAGCCGGTGGAGAACGGGATAGAGCATGCCATCGGTCCAGGCAATCTGATTGTCCGAGATTTCCTGTACTTTCCGGATGATGGCATACCCATAGGTGTCTTTGATCTGTAGGATTGCCAGGATCATTGGTGTGGCCGAGGCTGCTACGAGATCTTTGGAGAAAGTCATCGGTTATATCCCCTATCCATACTGTCCATACTATCCACGCTATACATAGAATTCCTATGCATAGTACCACTAGGTATATAGCAAGTCAATATGCCAATGCGATGAGTCGTTGTATTGCCTAATCCATGGTGGTTCTTGTGGAATCAGTGTGCCAGATAGGATGCGAAAGCCATTCTATGCCACGCCCATGGTACATCCCATCGGTCAATGGTGGGAATCCGTCCTGTCGGTTCGGGATTATTGTGTAATCTGTTTTTTGTGTCCACTGTAGTATTCGTTTAGGAAGGTAAACCCCAGAATCAACCCACCTCCGGCTATCTGAAGGGGTGCCATGCGTTCCTTTAGAAACAGCATGCTGAGGAAAATACTGAATAGCGGTTCCAAATAGCTGAAGGACACAATCTCGATAGCTTTCAGTTTCTTGTAGGAGGTGAAATACAGAAAATAGGCCACACCGGTATGCAACACACCTAACACAATCAGAAACACCAATTGTTTACCCGCGAGATGGGCCACCGTGGAAAAAGAATGGTTTACCAGTTGATATGGTAAAAGCACCACAGAAGCTCCGAGCAACTGGATGAACGTGGCCTGGAGCGTGTCCACCTTCCCATACACCGCAGACAGGTTGAGCTTACGGTTCGCTATCACAATGCCCGCATAGATCACCCCGGATAGGAAAGCGAAGAAAATGCCCTTGCCACCCTCCTCCCCGATTCCAACATTGGATCCAATAAGGAAGTACAATCCAAGGAAACACCCTATCACCATGACAATCTGGAAGCGGTTGAACTTTTCTTTCAGCAACATAGGAGAGAGGAGCATGACATATACCGGACACATGTTGTATACCAGCACCGCCGTGGAAATCGATGTGTAACCATACCCAAGGAACAAGGCCACCCAGGCAAATCCAATGAACATTCCACTGGCCGCATAGGGTAGCATCGTACCGATACGCATCTTTTCGCGCTTACCCCGTATCCGCATCAGGATACACAGCACAGGAAGAGCGATAAAAGCCCTGAAGAAAGCCAGCTCGAAAGCTGAAATGGCGATGGATCTGGAAAAAAGACCCAGGCTTCCCCAGAGAAGCATACAGAACGACAACTTGACACGTAACAAGACCTTTTCTTTCATCGTGCAATTTCCTTTAAGCGTTTACCAAAGATCCGTACAACCAAGAAGCATGCCCTGGCGCCTGTGCCCTATGCTTTCCAAGGAATATCCAGCATTATCGCTGTTTCGTCAATCCGACAGCTGTTAAATTCATGGGTATCTCGTTCAGCGGAGCGTATTGATGGCTGTCCTGTGGATTGAACAACACCCGACAACCGGGACCCAGGATCGCCTTACATCGTATCCCGGTTCACCAGGAAAGTCTCCAGCATAACGGTATTGTATTCAGAGGAACGTTTTTTTATCTGATCGAACAGCAGTTTGATTATCGCCCTGGCTTCCTCGTTCTTGCTCACACTGATGGAAGTGAGATGGAATGGCAGGTTCAGCTCGGAAAGGATATCATCGAATCCCACGATGGGCACAGAGATCCCCGCGTTGGATAAAGTGGCGATCACCGAACAGGCAATGAAATCGCTGAAAGCGAAAATGGCATCGAAGTGTATCCCCGATTCAAGGATGCACTGCACACATTCACAACCATCGGTCTCCACAATGCTGGTCTCAATCACCAATTGCTGGTTGAAAGGAATCCCATACTTCTCCAATGCCAGCCGGTAGCCCGCCAGCCGGTCATTGGAAGACGATATATAGGCAGGCCCATTCAGATACAGGATATTCTTTTTACCCAACTGGATCAGATGTTCCGTAGCCAGCAAACCGCCATGCACATCGTCCCACACCACACAATTCACCTTCCTGTTGGGCAAACGCCGGCCAATCACCACAAAAGGCATGCCGTTGCGTTCCATCAGAGAGAAAATATCATCGCGCTTCTGGGTAGGACAGATGATGATCCCGTCGACTTTCCGGCTGATAGCCGAACACACCGCCTGGTATTCGAACTCACTGTTCTCATCGGTATTCATGATGATGGTGTTGTAGCCATGTTCACGCAGAGTCTTGTCAATCTCTTTCACCTTGGTGGCGAAAAACGGGTTGGCGATATCGGGAATGATGATAGCCAGGGTATGGGTGATCCCGGAACGCATGGAGACCGCCACCATGTTGGTAAGGTACCCCAGCTCCTTCGCTTTGGCACGGATAATCTCCTTGGCGTCTTCCGAGATATCGCTGCGGTCTTTCAAAGCATGGCTCACCGTGTTCACCGTGTATCCGGTGGCCTTGGCGATATCCTTCATGGTGACACGCGGGGTGTTGGTTACAGATGCCACATCGATCTCCTTTCACGTACCATTATAGCGCAGGAGGCCCCACACCTCCTAGAGAATCTGGAAAACCCACCTACATGTCGATTTCCATGCGCTTGATGATGTGGTCCTGGTAAGCCTTGTCGAGTTCCACAAAATAGCCGCTCCACCCCCAGACCCGCACAATCAGATTGCGGTAGTTCTCGGGATGCTTCTGCGCTTCGAACATCGTTTCCCGATTCACCGCGTTTATCTGCATCTGGTGTCCACCCATATCCATGTAGGTCTTGATGAACATGGCCACCTTGCGGATGCTGTCAGGTGTCCTGAACAGTGTGTCGTGCAGCTCAATGGTCAACGGACCGCCATTGGCTACCCGCACCAGGTGTTCTTTGGAGAACGATTTGAGAATCGAGATGGGTCCCTTCGCGCGGGTGAACAGCGATGGGGAAAAATTACAGGCCAGGGCTTCGCCTTTTTTACGTCCATCGGGGGATGCCCCCACTTCCTTGGCATGCCACAGATAGTACATGGCCGAACCTGTTCCCGCCCGGAAGATTCCTCCGCGGTCGTTTTTCCTGCCTTCCAGGGAATCGGCGAACCAATCCAGCAATTCCGTGGCGATGGCATCCACATAATCATCGTCATTGCCCATTTTAGGCGCATCATAGCGCAGGGTAGACCACAAACGGTCGTATCCCACAAAATCGGCCTCCAAAGCCACCAGAAGCTCGCCAGCACCCACACTGTGCTCATCAAAAACATATTTGTGTATCGCCGCCATGGAATCGGCAGCCGAGGACAAGCCCGTGCCATGGATTCCATAATTGTTGTAGGTGGCTCCATCGCGGATATCCCGGGCCTGTTCCACGCACCCTGCCATCATTAAGGACATCATCGGCGAAGGTTCCATGTACAGATGGTTGGTCCTGGCACAGATGGTGTCCACCGAAGCGAAGATGTTCTGGCGGACCCGCTTGGCAAAATCGGCATAGGTCTGGCAATCAGGCAACTCCGGTAAAGCCTTCATCACTGCCTCAAGAAACGACATGCCATCGATATTGACGATATCCATGGCCACTTTGGGGACAATGAACTCCCAACAGGCCGCCACCACATAATCACAGGCATCCTGATGGGAATATCCCCAGCGTTCAAGTGCGGGAATCACCACATCGTCATTGGAATACTGGGGAAAACCCAAGCCCTGTTTGGTCATCTGGGTACCCAGTTCGTATATCCAAAGCGGTGTGTTCCTATCCACCCGCAGATTGATCTTGGGATCGATCAGCTTGAGCTCCAGACTGGCCTGCATGCACAATTGTGACAAAGCGTTGAATTGGGCCACCCCCGAGACATCCCGTCCACCCAGCATCAGGCTCTGGCCATTGTCTCCCTGTTGCATGCCGGGATAATTGTCACTGTCCTTGTTGAAGGAGATGAAGAATTCCTCAAGCAGTTCCAAGGCGCTTCCATCGTCCAGCCGTCCACTCTCCATATCCGCGCGATAATACGGCAGCATGTACTGGTCAAAACGCCCTACCGTGTTGTGGTAATTGAAACTCTCCCACAGGCAGAAATGCAGCAACCGGAAAAACTGCAAGGCTTCCTGGAAATTCCGCGGTTTGTTCTGGGGGATGTGGGAGAACGTATCGGCCACCACGGTGTTGCCTACCCGGAGGGCTTCCTGCCGATAACGTTCCGCAAACTGTTCCACCGCATCCAAGGTCTTATCCAAAGCTTTTAGATAGGCCAGACCCGCCGTATTGCCCATGGCCTTCTGATGATGGCGCGCATCCACGATATGTTCCCTGATCCCGTAGAATCCTTCGTCGATCACCAGTGCGTAGCCCGGATTGATATTGCACACCTTGCCCTGTTCGTGGATTTTGAAGCGGGTCTGTTGGTCGGCCCATTCCTGGTGGGTGAACAACTCGGGAATCTTGGGGATGGTGCGTAGGATGGCGATCCTCTCATCGGGAAACACCACCGGTTTCTCATGTTCAAGCATCCAGGTGAGCCGAAGAGTTGCCCTTTGGATATCGTCCAGGTCCAATTGGGAAAATTCAGCGGCGAGGGCATGGGGGTCGACCGGATCCTGCCAATAGGCGCGTTGTTTTTTATCCATCACATAGAATTGCCTGAGTTGCTGGATATATTCTGTCATGTCACATCACCTCCAAAACGAACCGTGTCCAAAGGCATCCCCACCAGTCGCATCCATCCCTACAACACCGTACAGGGTATGCCCCGGCTCAGAAAAGGCGCGCAATCGGCATTGGGGGCCCGGTCAACGTCAAAGCTCGGCGCATACTTCAGAAAGACCATGTCGTACTTGGCCCCGGCCGCCTGATGATAGGGTAACAGTTCCACAGTCTTCAGATGGTCGGCGTGCTCCAGCAACCGGGCAGTCGCCTCCAGATTCTCCTGGGTATCATTGACCCCGGGAATCAGCGGGATACGGATGGTGAAAGGCTTGCCACTAGCTTTGAGCCTCTGCAGGTTCGCCAGGATGGCAGCATTGCCCTGTCCGCAGAATTCACGATGCCTGGCATCATCCACCAGCTTGATATCCATGATCACATGATCCATGCGGGCGATGACTGCCTCGAACATGTCACCTGAGGCATATCCGCTGGTTTCGACCGCACAATGCAGCCCTTGCAGATGTGAGACCACCTCCAGCATGAACTGGCTCTGAAGCAACGGCTCACCCCCGGAAAAGGTAACCCCTCCTCCGGTGTTCTCCAGAATGGCGCGGTTACGCAGCAATTGCCCAGCTAGGTCCTGGGCTTCGTAGTAGGTTCCCACCACCCTCCGCAGCCGCAAGGGACACACCCCAATGCACTGGCCACACACCAGACAGGGTCCCTGGGTGCCATTTGGACAGGCTTGGACACACTTGCCGCAATGCAGGCAGGAAGCATGGCTGACCATCAACTGGGGCTCTGGTGACCATCCCTCCGGGTTGTGGCACCACATGCAGCGCAGAGGACAGCCCTTGAGGAAGACTGTGGTACGGATGCCCGGCCCGTCGTATACCGCCATTTCCTTGATATCGAATACCAGTCCCTTCACCCTACCACCCCTATTTCAAAATAAACCGCTCATCCGCCGCCAGAACCACCTTCTGGCAATCCAAGGCGTAGGTCCGCTCAGGCAGCAGCACCAGGGAATTGATCGGCTGGTTGCCGGTGGGATACGGCGCATAGTGCCACACCCCCGGATTGATATAGACCATCACCCCTTGTCTCAGATGGAAGGCTTCCAGAGTCTGCGGAAGTTTCCCATCCGATGTGGCGATCCCCAGACAGATGACCGCATCCGCATCCAGTATCATGAATCCCTCACCGGTTCTGGAATGGTATTCCATGGTATCCACAATCATCGGCATGGGATCGACCACGGTATTGGATACCGTCACCGGTTCATTGCCGAGCGACAGGATATCACGGAAAAACCGTATGGGCGATGTCCCCAGGCAGGGAGTGGTTGGTTGTAGGACCGGCGCGTACCGGCCGTATTTCTGGAAGGATCCAAGATCCATTTCCTTGATCGCGATTGTGTTCATCATATGCCTCCACCGATAGTGTAAGAAAGGATTTTCTCCTGTTTGAAGTCGCTGTGGTCGGTCAGTTCAGCGGAAATGGAGCCATTGCGCATAACATAGATCCTATCGCTCATACCGATGATCTCAGGGAGTTCCGAACTGATCAGCAGTATCGCCACACCTTCCGAGGCCAGCTTGTCGATGATACGGTAGATCTCGCCCTTTGCGTTGACATCGATGCCCCGGGTGGGTTCATCCAGAATCAAAAGCCTGGGACAGGTGATCAGCCATTTGGAGAGTACCACCTTCTGCTGGTTTCCGCCACTGAGGGTCTTGCAGAGTTGGTCAAGCGAGTTGGAGACGATGTTCAGTTCCTTGACACACTGGCCAGCTGTCTGGTGTTCCTCATTTCTTCTGATATGGGTTTTGGGGAACATGCGGTTCAGCGACGCCAGGGTGATATTGCTGGTGATTGACATATCCATGACCAGTCCCTCTACCTTGCGGTCCTCGGAAAGATACACCAGACCCTGGGCTATGAGATCCGCGGGATTCTGCTTGCGCAGGGTCTTGCCCAGATAGGTGATTGTGCCGCCATGGTACTTGCGGGTGCCAAAAATGCTGCAGGCCAGTTCGGTACGCCCCGCACCCACCAGACCGCTCAAACCCACCACCTCGCCTTTGCGCACCCTAAGCCCAATGGGTTGGGTGTGTCCTGAGATGGCCACGTCTTTCACCTCCAGGACGACCTCCTCGCCACAACGGTGCTGGCATTGGAACATGGCTCCCAGAGTGCGTCCCACCATCATGTTGATGACCTTGTCATAGTCGAAATCAGCGATATCGATGGTGCCTATGTAGCGGCCATCGCGCAATACCGTCAGACGGTCGCCGATTTCTTTCAGTTCCTCAAACCGGTGGGAAATATAGATGATGCTGATGCCATGCGCACGCAGATCGCGGATGATGCCGAACAGCTTGTCCACTTCTTTCTGGGTAAGGCTCGCCGTGGGTTCATCCATGATGATGATCCTGCAGTTGCAGGACAGGACTTTCACAATCTCCACAATCTGTTGTTGAGCGGTGGATAGATTGCGTACCAGCGTGTGGGGATCGATATCGAAGCCAAGCCGGGAGAGCATGTTCTGGCTCTCTTTGTACATTTCAGCTTTGTTCTGGAACAGGCGGCTGCCCTTCTCACGTCCCAGGAAAATATTCTCCATCACATCCAGATTGAAGCAAAGATTCAGCTCCTGGTGGATGAAGCCTATGCCCAGATCCTGCGATTCCTTGGGACCATCCAGGCGGACTGGTTTGCCAAACAGTTCAATGGTACCTTCCTCGGCGGGAATCAGTCCTCCGAGGATTTTCATCAGGGTGGTTTTTCCCGCACCGTTCTCACCGATCAGCACATGCACTTCCGCTTGGCGCACATCGAAATCGACATTGTCGAGGATCTTCACAGTGGTGTTTTTCAACGCCTGGCCATATGCATCGAAGATGTATTTGGTGATATGGCTCATTTTCAGAATGGTGTTTTGCATGTTGACCCTCTTTTACAGTTTTCTGTTCTTCACATTCTCAAAGATGATCGCCAGAAGAATCACGATCCCTTGGAAAGCCTGATAGGTGTAGTAGGAGACATTCATCAGGTTTATACAGTTTTCTATCACCTTGATGATCAGAACACCGAACACCGTGCCGACCACTGATCCCACGCCACCAAACAGACTGGCGCCACCGATCACCGCCGCGGTTACAATCTCGAAGGTGTAGGAACCTCCCCCCAAGGTGGGTTGTGCGCAATTGACACGGATCGTCAGCAGGATTCCGGCCACCGAGGCCATCACTGAGCACAGCACATACACCAGCACATTCAGCCGCTCGGTCCGGATGCCGCTCATCTTGCTGGCGCGGGCATTGAAACCGAAAGCCGATAGGGCCCGGCCAAAGGTCGATTTATGCAAAAGATAATACGCCAGGATGCAGAATCCAATGGCGATGAACACAGTGGTGTTCAATCCGAGCACCTCGGTGACACCGATAGCGCGGAATTTCTCAGGCAGCCGGTTTATGTCAGTGCCATTGCTGAATATCTGGGAGAATCCGAAGATCACATATCCGGTCCCCAAGGTGGTGATAAAGGCGGGTACCTGCACCCACTGCACCAGTACGCCATTGAGCAGACCAACTAGCGCTCCCACCCCCAGGGTAAGCAGGATGGATATCCATATCGGCATGCCCAAATTCTTTACCAGAATGCCCACGGTGATGGATGCCAGTCCGAGGGTGTACCCCAGTGACAGGTCGATTCCCCCGGTCATCAACACCAAGGTCATACCCAAGCAGGCGATGACCGGTATCGCCGATTGTTTGATGATAAGCGCCATATTGTTCAAAGAACAGAAATTATGCACAAACAACGCGGCACCGGTCCACAATATGATAAAGATCACCACACTGCCCTTGGTCTTCACAAAATCACGCAACAACGTGGCTGCTTTCTGTGGTGTTTTATGGGCGATGATCCGTTTTGATGGTTCCATTTGCGATTCCCCCTTCCAGCTTATCCATTCAAACAGCCGGTATCTTTCCCCTCAAGGCTAGAAAACCTTGCTCTGTTCCAGTGTCCGGCGCTTGTTGTTGATGCTGAAGGCAACGATGACGATGATGATCACCCCGACAAAAATATTCTGGTAGAAAGGATGGATACCCAGCAGGTTCAAAGCATTCCGTTGGAATCCGATAACCAAGGCTCCCAGGAGCGCGAACAGTACCTTGCCCTCACCCCCAAGCATGCTCACCCCACCAATCACACAGGCGGCGATGGCATCCAGCTGATATGGTTCTCCCTGGGTGGGATGCACGGTATCAAGCTGGGCCGACAGAAGGATGCCCGCCATGGCGATGCAGAAACCCGAGAATCCATAGACGAAATAGTTGATGGCATCGGTGCTGATACCTTGCTGTTTTACCACCAGTTCGTTGCCGCCCATAGCATAGATATAGGTACCGAGTCTGGATTTTGCCATGACAATCGCGGTGAGCACGACAAACACGATCATGATGTAATTGGAGACGGGAATTCCCAGAAGCCTGCCATTGCCCAAAAACACATATGCTTCGGGGAAGCTGCCGATGGAACGGCCGGAATTCAGCAGTAAAGCCAATCCGCCACCTACATTTCCAACCACCAGTGTGGTGATGAACGAAGGAATGGACAATCTACCCACCATGAAGCCGTTGAACAGGCCCATGAGGGTTCCCACGCTAAGGGCAACCAGCATTGCCAATGGAATATCCCAGCCACGCAGCAATAGGGTGCCATTGACCATGGCGCAGAAACTCAGGACACCGGCCACAGACAGGTCTATGCCTTTGATGATGATCACCATGGTCATCCCGCAGGCGCATATGGCTATGATGGAACTCTGGCGGATCACGTTCATCAGATTCCGGATCGAGAGGAATCCTGGGATGAACGAACCCGCGACAATGAATACTGCCGCCAGAACCGCATACAGCAGATATGTCTTTTTCTTGATAGGCGATTTCATAGATTATCCCTTCCACTAGAGGATTTCCATCCAGACAGACGGCCTGTTGGGTTGGCACGGATGCCGATCCGCAACAGGCCGCAGTTGATAGGAGCGTGCGGTTACAGAGACTTAGCGGTGATGCAGGTGGTTCCGCTATCGATGTACTTGGGAACCGACTTAAGATCAAGAGTTCCATTGATGGCACCCATGAGCAATTCTATGGCTTTGGTTCCCATCACATCGGGGAATTGCGCCATGGAACCATGGACTTCGCCGTTCTTGATCATGACTTTCACATCGTCCGATCCATCCACGGAGATGATCTTCACGTTTTTCTTGCCGGCATTGCTGAGCGCGGTCAGGATTCCGTTCAGCATGACATCGCTTGCCGTGAAAAGACCCTGGATATCGCTGTTGGCCTGCAGCATGTTCTCGGTTACCTGCATAGCGCGGTCATTGGCCCAGTTGCCCGGCTGTTCGCCGACGATCTTGATCGAGGTTCCGGCGATACCGGCTTTGAAACCATCCACGCGTTCGTCTCCGGCAGAGCTGCCATTGGCGCCACGCACGATCAGGACGTTTCCTTTGCCACCCAGCACTTCGGCCAGGGTCTGGCCACCGACTTTTCCCGCATTGAAGTTGTCGGTTCCGATATAGGAAATGTACAGATCCTCATTGCCAGCCTCGATGGTCTGGTCTACCAGCACCACGGGTATGCCCGCTTCCTTGGCTTTCTTCAGTACAGGAATGACTGCCTTGGAATCCATAGGTGACAGCACAATGCCGTCCACGCCTTTGGCGATCAGGTCCTCAACCTGGCTTACCTGGTTGGAAACAGCGGTCTGCTGGCCAGCGGTCACCAGGGTGAACTTGGCTCCGGCGCTTTTCGCCGCGGCTTCCACAGAATCGGCGATGGCTTTCTGGAAGGCATCATTGGTGATGGTCTTCAGGCTGAATGCGATCTCTGGCTGGGCTTTTACTTCCGCGGCAGGTTGCGCGAACAGACATAGAGCCGTCAACAGAACCATGGCGAACACAACAATCTTTTTCATCATGTATCTCCTTTTTTAACCTATGTTTCCATAGGAAATGATGATAATCCACTCTGGCCGGGCTTAGGCGGATAGCCGGCTTATCGGTAATAAAATGCGATCCCGCTTTTCATTGGCCTACACACCCTTGCCAGCCATAATATCTACATTAACGTTAATGTTATTATCGCATATGAGTTTTTATCTGTCAATAAATCTTTTCATACAAATATTTTCCTTAATCAAGCCGATTGGAATTGAAAATTTTACAAACAACCTCCAGGCGGCATATTCCACCTGTCCATACTGAGGCTTTCTGTTCTATAAAACAAAAAATACCTTATCGCACTACATCCAGCACCGTCAAGGCAGATCCACGCAATCATACCCCAGATAGGTGCCGAACGCTTCACGCAACACCTGGGCCACATGCCCTTGGGAAATCGCCACGTGATGCCTAAAAGCGTTCACTCCGAAATAGCACAGTTTTTCCTGTAGATGATCGATCTGTGCCACGCCTGCGCACCCAAAGAACTCTTTCTCGATAGCTTCATCCAGAATCCGGGCATTACCCATATAGGCCACTAACTTGCCATTCTCTGTTTTGCAGCTCGCATAGGAGATATCGCCTGGTTTCAGGCGGCCTTCGACCGGACCCCAGCCGCATCCGGCTCCATAACTCTTGGCGAACATCACATGCTCGATCATGTGGCCATCATTGGTGAGCAACTGGCGGGGCACCGGACCGCAATGGAACAGTATGCACTTATCGGGTTCTTTTCCCACATTGTTGTTCCAGTCAAGCAGTGTCGAGGGACTATCCGAAGCCAGTGAGAGCGCGTACATCATCACCGCATTACAGACATCGGCCTCACAGGCGGCAGGAATCCCCCGCTCCCCCAGATATTTCATGATAGCGCAAGGCGCGCAGCCCAGCTGCATTTCTATCTCGTTCCAACAGCGGATCGCCACCATGCGCAAATCCAGATCCTTGATGTACTGGTCGATAACCAGACTCAAACGGGACATCTCCATCAAGGCTTTATCCGGAGCGGCACTGCAATCGGTGCTTTCCCGCAATTCCTGGATCCGGGCCAGTACCGAAGGATCCTGTTCAGGCAGGGCTTTTACTTTGGCGAACACCTCGCTGAGATCGATAGTCTCTACAGTGATACCGACTTTCTGCAAGGCGATCTCGTCATACCGCACGGTCTTGAAGGCGCTGGTACGTGCGCCGAACACTCCCAGGGTACATTGCCGCAGCCCATTGACCACCCGGCAGATACCGGCGAAATCGTGCAGCTGCTGGGTAAAACGGGGATCCGAGGGATGCACCACGTGCGGAACATCCACGGTGAAAGGTATTTTGAATTGGCAGAACACATCCATAAGCGACAGTTTTCCACAGAAAGCATCCCGGCGGTGGGCGGGATCCATCTCACCCGCGTTATCTGGATACGCCTGTACCAGGATGGGTACTCCCGCATTGCGGCAAGCAAAGGCCGCGGAGGTCTCATCACCGAAGTTCGGCAGGCAGATGATAACGCCATCGGGCCTGGTCTGCTTCAGAAAAGCCTCGAATTGTTTGGCTTCAGCCACAGTCTCCACCGCACCCCAACGGGTAAGCGAGTTGTCCATCAGCAAGGCCTCATACCCAGCTTCCGTGACAGCCTGGATCATTTCCTTCTGTGCCGAGGCGATCACTTCGCCAGGGAAAAACCCTCTATTGCCGAACATCACGACAAAACGCATGCTCTTTTTCATACTATGCCTTCCTTTTCTTGGTTGATTTTGTGTTTGATGTCAGTCCATGGGTCCGATTGGATAAGTTCCATACCTGCCTGATAGAGCCGGTACAGGTTTCCATAAGTGGTCCGATGATCCGCTTGCGGACTGATTTCAGTTCCGGTGCCCTTGAAGTTGCTAGCAGCCTGTTGATAAGAGCTATAATCCCCGCAGGCAACTCCCGCCACCATGGCCGCACCGGCGGTTCCCGCCTCCCGGTAGCGTGCCCGACGGATACCCAACTGCAGGATATCGGCTTTGATCTGCAGCCATAGATCATCCCGGTTGCCGCCCCCGGTGGCGGTCAAGGCCTGTATACCCAAGCCCTTGGCCGCGAGGCGCCTGAACGCATCCAGGAAGTACATGGTCTCGCCTTCCAGAACCGCCCGGTACAGCGCCCCCCGGGTGGTGGTGGCCCCGATTCCCAGGAAACAGCCGTTTTGGGCCTCGAGGAACGAGGGGGCCCCGCCTGGTTCGATAAACGGCAGAAAAACTGTCGATCCCGGCGCACAGGGAGCTTCCGACCGTAAGAGATCGAATATGTGGGATTCCTCAAGACCTTGTGCCAACAGCTCGTTACAGAAGGTTTTCAGAAACCAGGTCATCAGCGCTCCTGCCTGATTGTAGATGAATGATACATACCGGCCTGGCACCACATGGTGCTCGATACCGATATTGAGGTCCAGAAGATAGGCGGGATCGGGGATATGGTCAAACACCACTGTGGTGCACTCCACCGTGCCGATTCCGGTGACGGAGCTACCGCCATCCAAGGCTCCCGCACCCACTGCGTTGGCCGCCTGGTCATGCAGGGCGGAGGCCACCATAGTGGTATCGGGAAGGCCTAGCAAGTTGGCCATATCGTGTTTGACTACTCCCAGCGCGATTCCAGGCGCCACCAGATCGGCCAAAGCCCGTTTTTCCACATGCCCGGCTTCCAGAAGCTCATCGGACCATTGTTCCTTCCATAGATCGAACAGCAAGGTGCGCGAAGCCAGACTGTAGTTGGTGGTGGCTATGCCGGTAAGTCGGTATACCATGAAATCGGCCCATAACAGGAACTTCCAGACGTTCCCATACAATGCGGGAGCGTTCTCCTGATACCAGACCAGTTTGGGATAAGTATATGAATAGCCCAGGATGTTTCCGTTGATCCTGAAAAAGCGATCTTGTCCTAGCTGTTCGAAATTCCGCAGCGCATCCTTGCGTCGTTCATCATGGGAGAATATGCTGGTGCCGAGGATTTCTCCTTTGGCTGATATGGGTACCACTGCTTCGCCAAAGGAGGAGAAGGTTATGCCTCTTACCTGGTCATGGATATGTTTCTGGGGCCAGCGGGAACGGTCCGCCGCTGTCCGAATCACCGCATACACGGCATTCTCCACTGCATGGCAGTCCAGCTCAAAGCAACCGGGTTCCCGGTGCTCCACGTTGTAGGAAGCCACTGCGGAGGCTATCAGTGAACCGTCCAGACTGTAGACTGCCGCTTTGCAGCGGGATGAACCGATATCCACTCCGACAAGACTCATGCACCTACCCTATTCGCCAAGGAGCGGTGAGGCTGATCCGGCTATTTCCAGATCATCGATGATCTGCAGGACCCTCATATACACATTTTCACGTTTTTGGATCTCGGAACTTCCACTTTCGTAGGCCTGGCGGATATCCGTACCGATATTCAGCTTGGCGATACCGTGGGCGAAGGATTGCTTTAGATACGGCAATGAGATGCCCGAACCGCCATGCAGCACCAGTGGAATTCCCAAAGCCTCATCCAGTTCGGTCAGACGGCCGATATGCAGCCGTGCGGTGACTTTTTTCTTATCACGGGAAGCCAGGGAGATGGCTCCGTGCACCGATCCAATGGCCACCGACAGCCAATCCACCTGGGTTTTGCTTAGAAACCGCCGCCCTTCAGTCACATCGGTGAAACCGTTGCCCGAAGCAAACAATTGTTCATAGTCAGGGGTCGGACCATCTTCATGGCCGATAACCGCTCCCAATTCCGCTTCCACCACAATGTTCCTGGCGTGCGCGTATTCTACCACTTCAAGGACACACCGGATGTTCTCTTCCAGAGCAAGCCGGGATCCATCGATCATGACCGACCGGTATCCCGCGGATATAGCCCGGGCGATATCATCCATATAATCCACCCGCAGGTGGTCTTCATCAATCACCGGGATGTGGTCAAGATGCAAGCTGGTTACCCGCTCATCTTTGCACCGCTCGTATTCCCCGGCAACGGCCTCAAGGCTTTTGGATTGGAATTTTTTCCATTCCAACCGGGCCACAGCGATCAAACCGAAGGTTCCCTTCTCTTTAAGGGCGCGTACCACCGGCTCCATCATGGGAAGATAAGGGATATTGAAGGATGGAATGATAATATGGTTCTGATAAGCTTTCTTCATAACCGATGCGATATCTGTCATAGAAGGTTCCTTTTACGTACTGTTTACATTATCGTTAATGTAATGATTGCACAGCAAACAGCATCTGTCAATAAAATTCTAAAAACGAATCTATGGCCGATGCCACACAGCGATGCCAGCCTAAAACAACTGGTGCCACACTCCATACCACCAGGCCACACCTCTCTGGATCACACAGTTCCCGTAACCCATAGACAGTGCGGCTAAAGATTTCCCCTCTATTTCTTTACCAGATACTTACGCACATCGATAGCCACGGCCAATACGATGATCAAACCACGGATGATGTACTGCAGGTAAGCATTGACCCCTAGGAAGTAGAGGGAATAGTTGATTGCCTGCAGGATTACCGCGCCAATAACCACACCTTGGATGGTTCCTACCCCTCCAGTGAAAGACACGCCGCCGATTACGCAGGCCGATATCGCATCGAGCTCATAGTTGATACCGGTGTTGGCTCCCACCGACTGGATACGGGCGGCCTCCAGGAAACTGGCGATTCCATACAGAACCCCCGCGATAAGGTATACCAGCATGATGGTCTTGCTGACATTCACTCCGGACACCGCGGCCGCCTCCATATTGCCGCCCACGGCAAACATGTTTTTACCCAGACGGGTCTTATTCCAGACAATCCACATGATGACGGCCAGCAATAGGAAATATAGAATCACATAGGGGATTTTCACGGTGCCCAGAACCAGGTTCCCGGCAGCCTTGTTCAGGAAGTTCCGGTCAAAGGTCGAAAGCGCCTGGGCTGACCCTGACGGTTGCGACTCTATGTACATGCAGTTGGCTCCATAGGCGATAAGCTGGGTCCCTAGAGTGATGATGAAAGCATGCATATGCAGCTTGGCTACTCCGAAACCATTGATCACACTGATAATGGTGCACACCGCGACAGCGGCGAGAAGAGGAACAATCAGCGGCAACTGCTCGGTCATGCCCAGGTAATAGCGGGATGCATAGGTTACCGACTGCACCAGTGAAGCGGTCACGGCGGCGGCCAGCCCCAATGCCCGGCCTATGGAAAGGTCGGTTCCTCCCAACACGATAAGACCGGCGCAACCCAGCGCCAGAATACCTTTGGTGGAAGCCTGTTTCATGATATTCAGCAGATTGGATACCGCGATGAAGTTGGGCTTGATGATGCTTACGGTAACCAGGATCGCGCCAAGAATGATATACAATGCGTAATTGAGCAGAAAATCACTGATTTTTTTATACTTTTCCATATTCTTTTTCCCTATACATATTTCGCGGCAAGCGTAAGAATATGCTCCTGTTCGCCTTCCACACCACTGAAATCCACACCCCGGTTCACAATACCCGCCAATCTACCGTTCGACATCACTAGGATCCGATCGCATATACCCAGCAACTCAGGCATTTCCGAAGAAACCATCATGATGGCTTTCCCGTGTTTGGCCAGATCGATAATCAGCTGGTAGATCTCATATTTTGACCCGACATCGATACCCCGGGTAGGTTCATCCAGCAACAGGATATTGGGATTGGTAAGCAGCCAGCGTCCGATAATCACCTTCTGCTGGTTGCCACCGGAAAGGCTTTTTATGGCGGTCTTGGCGTTGGGCGTCTTGACCCGCAGATTGTTGATGGTCTGACTGGTATCGGCGTTGATCTTCCTGCTGGAAAGAATCAGCTTCCCATAGACCCTGAGATTGGCGATAATCGAATTGAATGATATGTTCATCAACGGGAACAGCCCGGTTGCCCGGCGTTCCTCGGTGATCAAGGCGAAACCATTCCGCTTGGAAATCTCCGGATTGGCATTGTCGATTTTCTTCCCGTGTACCTTGATCTCTCCAGTCTCCCGGGTGAAAACACCGAAGATGGAATTGAGAAGCTCGGTTCTCCGGGAACCCACCAGACCGGCCACACCCAGAATCTCCCCTTCCCGCAATTCAAAGCTGACATCGTGGCAGGCCGGCTCGTACTTGCCGGTAAGATGCTCGACGGTCATCATGATATTACCAGGCTGGTTGGTTTTCTCAGGAAAACGCTCGGTGAGATCACGGTTCACCATCAAACGGATGATCTCGTTGTTGTCCAGTTCACTGGCTGGTTTGGTGGCGATCCATTGGCCATCCCGCATGATGGTGACATCATCCGAAATACGCAGGATCTCATCCATCCGATGGGAAATATATATGATACCCACCCCCAGTTTGGTGAGCTTGCCAATGATTTTGAACAGATGCTCGACTTCGTTCTCTGTAAGAGAGGAAGTCGGTTCGTCCAGAACCAGAATTTTCGCATTGTAGGAAACCGCCTTGGCTATCTCCACCATCTGACGCTGAGAAACCGACAGGTTGCCGATTATGGTATTGGGATTGACCTCGATCTCAAGGTCTTTGAAGACATCCAGCGTTTCTTTGTACATGAGTCTTGTATCCACAAGACCATACTTTTTTATAGGAAGCCTACCGAGCCAGACATTCTCCATGACATTGCGGCGCAGCACCTGGTTCAATTCCTGATGGACCATGGCCACTCCATTGTCCAAAGCTTCCTTGGAATTCTCGAAATTGACTTCCTTGCCTTCAAGGCGGATGATGCCGGAATCTTTCTTGTATATACCGAACAGGCATTTCATCAAGGTGGATTTGCCCGCCCCGTTCTCACCCATCAAAGCATGGATGGTGCCCCGGCGAAGCTTCAGCTGCGCCTGGTCCAGAGCATGGACACCGGGAAATCGTTTATCGATATCGATCATCTCAAGCAGATAATTTTCTTGCTCTTGCATTTCAGCCCACTATTATTGAAAACCCAAATCAAATCGAAAGAGGTGCGACGTACTTGCGCACCTCTTTCGTCCATACATACGTGTCAACTACTTGAAAAACAGTACCGGTTGACAACCCCTTATTTTACGGTGGTGATCATCGCATATGGAATGCGGATGCATTTGAACGCATCTTCGGTGGTGTATTTGTAGGTTGTTCCATCCAGCCATTCCTTGCCTTGAGCGCCATTGATGGCTATGCGGATATTGGCTTTGCCCATCGCGTCACCGTCCTGCTGGACTGTGGCGGTCATTCCACCGTTCTTGATTGATTCAAGAGCCGCATCGATTGCATCGACACCGATCACGACGATTTTGGGATCGCCGGGTTTTCCGGTGTTATAGCCATACGCATTGAGCGCCGCAACCGCGCCAAGACCCATCATGTCGTTGTTGACGAATATGACTTCGATCTTCTTTCCGACGCTGGCCCATGTCGCTGTCATGGCTTCCTGTGCCTGGGCCTGGTCCCAGTTGCACACGAGGGTGTCAGTGACGGCTTCCATCTTCAGTCCGAGAGACTTCGCGGTCTCGACCGAGTATCTGGAACGGGCAATGGCTTCATCGTTCTGGGGTTCGCCCATGAACATGATGTACTGCAGGATTCCATCACCATTCTTGTCTATCTTGGGATCGGCTTTGTACAGATCATAGAGGATCTGGCCTTGCATATCGCCAGCCTGGCGGGCAAGGGTGCCGATGAAGATTGTTTTGGTATCGACAAGCACGGATTTGGTGGTCTGGTCAGCCGGCTGCTTGTTGTAGAACAGGAAGGGGATCTTGCTTTCCTGGAACATATCGACCAGGACCTGTCCATTGGTGACTTCAGCCAGATTGATGATGACAAAGTCGGGCTTCTCACCACAGATGATGGTGGCTTGCTCGATCTGTTTCGCCATATCGTCGGCGGCATCGTACATGGTGAACTTGATCTTCAGACCCAGTTCTTTCTCATAGTTCTTGACCCACCTCTCCATGGCGGCGCGGACCGTAGACCCATAGGTATCATCATACTTCCAAATGAGAGCTCGGATATCGAGGACTCCATCATCCTTGGCCGCTTCCGTAGTACCGGCGGCGAACAATCCTACTGTGATTGCCAGCAAGCAGACCAACAATACCAACTTTTTCATTTTTTCCTCCTAGAAAAACCTTTTTGAGAACACCGTACCAAATGGATGAATTCCTTCGGACACATTCCTAGTGACACATGACCTAGAAATTCTCAATACGAAACTAATTTTATCCCACATATTTCGAATTGTAAATCTTTGTTTTACAATATATTTTGATCGATTCCGAGGTCTGTTACTCCTACTAAGCACAGTTTTCTTTGGCTTCCAAGAGGATTTGTATGTGATACGTCAATAATATATCCATGTTAATTAATTGAGTAATTATTTAACATATCACAACTGAAATGATTGTAAGATTCCCTATGCGATACCAAAAATAATCCTTGGATGAAAACGTTACCAGACGGCTATAAAATGCCTGTAACAACCATGGAAAAGCATTATTTTACTTATTTATACTAATTTATAGGTTATTGCCGTGTGTATCATCCGCACGCTCCATCCCTGTTTTCCGTGTGAAAAACATAAAAAACACACACAGCCCTACCGGATATTGTGGCAATCGGTGCCAGTGTGTTCGTTTACGCACGTATACATGGGAAGGAACATACCGGTTTTGGGATATGTGGATCACTCTCCTGTGTTCGATTCTCCAGGGCAGCTTCGCAAACCGATTCCTAGATAAAAAATTGATTCCCGGGGGGATTCCCTGGGAGCTTCAATATGGTTGGACCAGATGGGTCGACTGACCAAAAGGAACAGGGCATCCGGTTGATCCATGCCATCACACGTCCCATCACATATCCCATCCTACGGCAAACATGGTGCTTGATTTAGGGAAAATACCGCAATACAATGTTTTACGTATATGGAACGGTCCCAAATGGATTGGCCAGCCCAATGCCACCCAGGCTTGCACCCCGAAGAGGTATGATGATGAAAAGAATGCTCCTTGCCGTATTTCTGCTAGTGTGGGTTTCGGTTCCTACCCTTATGGCGGAAACGTCTTTTTTTGAAATATGCGCCGGGGGGACCCCCGTGGATGTCCAGCAGGCCTTACAGCAGGGTTCCCTGGTAACCGAACGGAATGCCGATGGCTCCACCCCTTTGATATTCGCGGCATATTCAAATGCGGACCCCAAGGTACTGGATGTGCTCATCGAAGCCGGCGCCAGTGCGCATGAAACGGATAGCAACCTCACCACCCCCCTCATGCATGCGGCTTTCAACAATCCGAATCCAGCCATCATCACCACCCTGCTTGCCTATGGAGCCGATCCTGATGCGGTGGACAACCATGGAAATACGGCTGTGCTGTATGCCGCGGGACATAACCCCAATCCAGAGGTTATCGGCACCTTGCTCGATGCCGGCGCAGTGTTGGAAGACTTTGGCACCGATACCCATACCGCGCTGTTATGGCTGGCTGCCTCCTACAACCAGAATCCCCAGACAATCTCCTATCTGATCGACAGGGGTGCTGATATCACCCAGACAGACAGCAATGGGACCACCGCACTGATGATGGCCTCTGGCCAGAATTCAAATCCACTCGTAACGCAGGTGCTTGTCGAGACTGGGTTGGACGTCAATGCCCGGGACCGTGACCAGCGTACCGCCCTGATGTTTGCCGCGGGATACTCCACCAACTGGGAGGTTCTCAGCACTTTATACACACTGGGTGCCGCTTTGGATCTCCAGGACACTCAAGGCATGAGCGCCCTTATGCATGCGGCAGGCCTTAATCCGGAACCCCTGATAGCGGGGTGGCTGATATTCATGGGAGCTAACGGAGCCTTACGCTCAAACGAAGGCGGGACCGCCTACGATTACTCCGCCTGGAATGAGGCGGTCAACAACGATGAGTATGCCAGTTGGTATCTCTATGAACTGGCGGGAGGCAAAACCTACGACCAGATTGATGGAGATTTCTATTATGAAGTACAGTTTCTGGATTTTTTCAGCGGTGGAGATATCTAGCCATCCAGGCGGTCCGGCGGGAGAATTGGGAGAATCGGTGCCTGACACTTTTTCTGGAAAACTGCATTTGGGAGTATGGAAAACGGATTTCAACGGTGAATGTTGTGTATTTTTTCTATGGACTCGGTCCTGTAATCGGTGACCCCATAGGGGTAGGACCTGTCATCGTCCAGGTTCCGGATGATAGTAGCGGTCCGGCGGGGAGGCTTCCCCACCGTCGCATCCTGCGCGGGGAGGGGTCCTTCGACCACTGCGCTGACCGCTACCGTAATATCCAGCTGACAGTCGCATCAGTACGATGCCATGCATCAGGAAGGCAATCCCTCCATGGGAACCCCAAGATAATCCAGTGCTACCCCGGTCAAGGTGAGCATGCCTGTCTCAATCGCCGCTGGGTCACAATAGAAAGTGGATGAATGCATGGAGCCATAGGGGCCATTGGGTGTTCTGGCTCCCAACCGGATGAATACCCCTGGATATTTCTCCATGATGAACGCATAATCCTCACCACCCATCGATGGATGGGGAAGCATCACCACGTGTTCGGGCCCCAGAAGGGCATTGCCCACCCGGATAGTCCGGTCGACCCATCCACTGGTATTGGTAAGAGGGGGAACACAGCGCCGGTAAACCACCTCCACGCTGGCGCGCAAGGCTTCAGCTGTCGAAGTGGCCACCCGTTTGATGCTGGCCTCCATGACATCCCGGGTTGCCGGATTGACCGTACGCACTGTTCCCAGCAGCTCAACTTGACTGGGAACCACATTGTGGGCGTTCCCGCCATGGATCGAACAGATGGAAAGAACCGCGGAATCGGCCGGATTGGTCTCACGGGAAACCAGGGTCTGCAGATTCATCACGATACTTGAAGCTACCACGATGGGGTCTATCACCGTATGGCAATGGGCTCCATGGCCACCTTTCCCATGGACAACAATCCTGATCTCATCGGAACTGGCTAGAATTCCCCCATAACGGACTCCGATCGACCCGGCATCCACTTCTGGAGAACAATGGGCGGCAAAAGCGGCCTCGACTTTGCTGAAATCAATGAGCGGATCGGCGAGAAACAGTTTGGCCCCCGCTAGGATTTCCTCGGCAGGTTGCAGGAACATATATACGGAACCTGAGAACAGATGTTTCAGCTGGCCTAGAAGCCGTGCGGTTCCGGTGGCGATACTGGCATGCACATCATGTCCACAGGCATGCATGACATTTGGCACCTCAGAACAGGGCACCATGGAAGGGTCTTCCTGGATTGGCAGGGCATCCATGTCGCCACGGATGATGATAGCCCGGTCCTTACCGGGACGGGTGCCTTTGATTTCCACAAACAAACCGGTTTCACCCACCCGGTGCAAGGAATCATACGCCACATGTTCCTTGATATAGGACTCAAGCAGGGCACAGGTGGCAAATTCCTTCAGTCCAAGCTCGGGATGTACATGGATACGGTTTCGCATATCCTGTATTTGAGGGGAAATGGCATGCACCATTTCATGTAGATCAACCATGGTAGTCTCCTGTGTGTGTTGTCAGCGATACATGGAAAAAGGCAAGGGACATCCTCCAATGGGATATCCCGATTGCCAAAGCTGGGAATCAACCAACCCAACCGACGCCCTGAAGAATTGAAATAGCCACAAAAGCCAGGGCAATCTGGATAAGGATCAGAGGCATTACCCATTTGAGATATTTTCCGTAGGAAATACGGGCAAAGCCCAGACCACCCATCAGGGAACCCACGGTGGGGACGATGCAGTTGGTGAATCCATCACCGAATTGGAAAGCCTGGACAGCTACCTGCCGGGTGATGCCCGTGAGATCGGCGATGGGAACCATGATCGGCATGACTGCTGTGGCCTGGCCGGAACCGGAGGAAATAAAGACACTGATGATGATATTGACCAGCAGCATGAAGTTCGCGCCAGCTATCGGTCCAAACTGGTTGATGGGGATGGAAACATAATAGACAATGGTATCAAGGATGAATCCTTTGGACATGAGAATGGTGATCGCATTGGCGAAACCAATGATGAACGCCGCCGAGACAACGCTCTGGCAACCTTTAAGGAATTCCTGGGTGGTTTTCTCAAGCCCGAAGCCAGAAATCAGACCGATCAGAACAGTGATGGCCAGAAAGGTGGCTGAGATATGGTCGGCGGTCCATTTGAACTTCAGGGCCCCCACCACCACGGCTATGATGCCACCCGACGCCAGGATCAAGGAAATGATCTGTTGCCTGGAAAGTGTATAGGTTTTATTGGCTTTGAGCTCCCCGTCACCCATGTAGTTGGCTAAACCCATGCCGCTCTCAAAGTTCAGACTGTTTTCCGGGTTGGTCTTGATTTTTTTAAAATAAAGCATGACAAATCCATAACTGAGTAGAAAATTGATGATATGCAGTATCACGCGCACCCCGATTCCGGAAAAAATCGGCAGTTCCGCGATAGTCTGGGCAATGCCGATGGTGGCGAAATTGGCCCAGCCTACATTGAAACCTGAAAAGGAACCGAAAAAGATCATGGCGAATCCGAGGGTACGGTCAAATCCCATAGCCTGGGCTAGAACAATACCGATGGGAATAAGCACCAGGGTGACATTTCCAAAAACACCGGTGGCACCTCCCACAGACATGATCGCCATGATGATCAGGATGGCCAAGGCCTCCTTTCCCTTGACAGCGTTGGCAAGTTTCGCAAAACCCACATCAAGGGCCTTGGTCGCGGAAAGGATGCTGACAGCTGATCCGACAAAAAACACCATTACGATCAGACTAGCCTGTTTCTTGAAGCCTTCTACAATAGAAATCAGAATCGACCACACCCCCTGGGGTTTGCTATCCACCAGATGGAATGAACCGGGAATGACCTTTGTGATACCCTTGTCAGTCACCCGATCATAGGAACCAGCTGGGATGACCCAGGTGAGCAAAGCCGCGAGAACCGCAACCACCACCAGGATCACATACACGTTCGGAAAGAGTTTCTTCTTTTTTAGACTTTCGACCATTTTCCAATCTCCTTCTCATGTTATATACTAACCATTCAGCTGAAACCATACGGAATCCTTGCCAAATGTTGTTCCCTAGGATTGGGGACCACTGTGCAACAGCCGTTCACTGAACACTTCCCCTGTTTTTCCACTACTGCAAAAATCCATCCTGAGTCGGGCATGGCATGCGCACATAAACAGCTAGGCCTTGGCAAGCGCCTTTTTAGCTTCGATTTTGCGCAGCGTATAGGCCACGGTAAACACCGCCGCAGCAAGCAGAGACCAGCCGATATAGGGGGTGATAGCTACTGCCGCGATACCCAGATATAACAGGCGTTCCAACACCGGAGTTTTTTTCTCCACATATCCCTGTAGAAAAATCGCCACGGAATAGGAGACCACCACGGCGGAGATTATGGTGACCAGCGTGGTCAGATTGAAACCAATGGTCAGATAATCGGGATTGAAGGCGAAGGCGAATGGCAGGATAAAACCGGTAATACCCAGTTTGAAGGCTGCCATGCTTACTTTCATAGGGTTTTCCTCGGCTATCCCCGCTGCTGCATAGGAAGCCACCGCCACCGGAGGGGTGATAGCGGAAATGGAGGCGAAATACATTAAAAATAGATGGGCGCTCAGCATGGGCAGACCCAGTTTGACAAGCGCGGGAGCAATCGCAGTGGCACACACGATATAAGCGGCAGTAGTCGGAAGCCCCATTCCCAGAATGGCGCACACCACCATCGATAACACCAGGGACAGGACCAGTGAACTGCTTCCCATCTGTACGATGAAATTGGAGAACTTCAATCCCAAACCTGTGAGTGAGAAGATGCCCACCACAATACCCGAAGTAGCACAGGCACTGAGCACCGCGCATAGTGATCGGCCTGCGGCAACCGCCCCATTGACTACCCCCTTGAGGGACAGACGTTCTTTCACATCGAGCATTCCGCAGATGATAACCGCCAAAGTGGCATAGATGGCCGCTTCCATCGGCGTGGTCTTGAAACCAAGCAACAGGACAAGGAGCACGACAACGGGAATAAAAAGCTTGAGTCCTTTTGCCAGGGAAGTCTTCAGGTCAGGAAGTTCCGATGGATCCAATCCCTTGATATTGTACCGGACGGCTTCCAGATCGACCATCTTGAACAGACATATGTAATACATCAAGGCGGGAATAAGCGCTCCGATACAGACAGTGGCATACGGAATTCCAGCGACATCGGCCAGCACAAAAGCTGCGGCTCCCATGATCGGTGGCATGATCTGCCCCCCGGTCGAAGCCACCGCTTCTACCGCACCGGCAGTCGCGCTGGAATACCCATTGCGTTTCATAAGCGGGATGGTGAAGGTTCCGGTGCTGACCACATTGGCGACACAGCTTCCGGATATGGTACCGAACAGGGCACTGGCGACAACGGCCATCTTGGCGGGCCCTCCCCGTTTCTTACCTGCCAGCGCGATGGCGATATTCTGGAAAATCACATCGGCACCGGAGACATTGAGATAGGCGGCAAACATAAGGAACAAGTACACATTCGTGGCACTCGTCCCGGTGGGTACCCCATAGATGCCCCGGTCACTGAACAAAGCCAGTACAATACGGCGCAGGGAATATCCGCGGTTCCCGAACAATCCAGGAATGTAGCCTCCCACCAAGGCATAGACTATGGCGATAATGGCGATGATAGGGAGCACAACCCCCAGAACCCGCCGGGAGGCTTCCAGGATGATCACCGAAAAAACCAGACCTAGGTAATAGATTTCATCGGTGATGATGTTGTTCTGCATATCCTGCGAGTAGTTCTCAAAATTGATGATCACATACAGGCTCACTACCATGACCATAGTGATGATCAGCCAATCGACGATCCTACACAGAATCACCACAGGGCGTTTGGAATCCGGTGCCGAACGTTCCAAGGGATGGTAGAGGAAAATCAACACCAGGCCAATCATCACGTGGTAGGCGTAGAATTTGATGCTGGTCAGGGTGAACACCGTGAAATTCCCAACATGAAGCAATACAGCGAACAGTGATACACACACAATGATAAAGGACAATACCCGTTGGTAGGTTGAAGCAACTTGTTTCATGGTGGACGCTCCTCTTGGCAATCAAGCATGGCATGGAATTCCTGCTTCCCACCTTTTGGAAGGAAGCAGGGATGGACATATCTAGGGAAATCTAGAGAATCAGCTCTTTGGGAACCTGGATACCTTTTTCCTGCAGATATTTGACTACACCGGCATGTAGTGGGATGTTGAAATTCAACGTATTCTGCGCAGTGCAGTACTGCAGGCTCTTATGGATAGCCAGCAGTTCGGGATTCATCTCGAAAAGAGTCTTGACGATCAGGTAGACATCCTCGGTGGAAAGATCAGCAGAACACACCAGCATATTCCATTCGGAAACGGTAGGCACATCCTGGGTGGCGCCGGTATAGGAACCCTTGGGCATTACGGCGGCACTGTAGAACGGATAGGTCTCGGAAAGGAATTTCTGTTCCTGAGCAGTCAAACCAATGAAACGCAGGCTTTTGGTAGCTTCAAGCTCAGTGATTGCCGCAAAGGGCGGATAGGAGAAAAGCACAGCCACATCGACCTGGCCCTGGGAAACCGCAGTGGCGGTGGCGCCATGGCCATCGTTGAAAATCGAAGCGGGAGTGATCCCCATCTTTTCAAAGGCCCCGCGGAGGACACCGTCCATGGCGGCTCCTTTCGAGCCAAGTCCAACTATCCTGCCGTTATAATCGGAAAGACTGCGCACACTACTGTTGGAGAGCGTATACATTGTCATATATGAAGGATACAACGGCACCAACCCGCGGACTTTAGTCATCGGTTTGCCATTGGTCCATTTGGCGATACCTTTCGACCCCTCATACAGGGATGAGGTCATGGCGAATCCGATTTCCGCATCGCCATTCTCAATCATGGCCAGATTCGCGGTCGAACCACCGGTCTCTTCGGAAGTGAATACGAAATTCTGGGGTAGCGCATTGTTCAGGACGGTAGCCAACCCGCCCCCGATCAAATAGAAATTCCCTCCATTCGAGCTGGTTCCAATCGAATACCGTTTAGGGGATGAAACCGGACCTGCAGAAGTACCCGAGCCATCCTTCTGACCCTGGGCAGGGACTTGGGACAGTATCAGACACAACATACCCAGTGCGAGCATTGTCTTTTTCATAATTCTTTCTCCTATATGTCTTCAATCCGCAGATTGGACATTTCGATTCTCATAAGGGAAGCATGAACACTCTCAGGGAACGGAAGGCCTTTCCTCCCCGGAATCCCCCTCCAAACACATGCCCCCCGGCAAGAGCCGCGGCAATATGGATATGGAGGAACAGGGGATCCTCCCTGTCGGGAAACATGGCCGCCAGACTGGGATCCACCGAATCCCAGCCCATCACCTCGCCGGTGAAACCAACCACCTCACAGGCGACAGGAAAGGGGACATCCACAGTCCGTAGAGGCAGTTGGGGCTCAACCGGTGCGGCAATACACACGTCTTTGGCCGAACCGATGGCGCCGATGATGTAGACTTCGCGCACCCCCTGCCCAATGAGAAAATCCATCAGGCTTTTCTTGATGTCCATACCAGAGGGTATCACCAGCTGCAGTAGTTCATTCATCCTCTACCTCCCACCTGTTTCATGGCCTGGCTGGCCGCGATGAGTACGGGATCGTACACAGGGGCTACAGGTGGCGCATATACCAGATCCAGATCATTGACCTGCTCCACCGTCATGCCCGCCGTTATACAAGCCACCAGGACATTGATTCTTCCAGCCACAGACTCGCTCCCCACTCCCTGGGCACCTAGCAATCTTCCGCTTGTGGTGTCGAATACCAGATTCAAGTGGTTCAGCTTTCCTCCAGGATAGTACGAAGCTTTGTCCAATTTTGAGATTACCGTTTCCCCGGCGTCGAAACCCGCAGCCTTTGCCTCAGCCAGAGAGAGTCCGGTGGCAGCGATATGGCAATCAAACACCTTGGTGACCATGGATCCGAGAACTCCCGGGAAAGCGGCTTCTTCTCCGCCAATCACACTTCCCGCCACTCTGCCCATTTTATTGGCGGTGGTCCCGAGGGGTATATAGGTACTCTTGCCAGTAAGGATGTGCTTCATCTGTACGCAATCCCCACAAGCCCATATGGAGCCATCGCTGGTCCGTTGCTGGCGGTCCACCACAATGCTGCCCTTTATGCCTAATTCCAAACCGGCTTTTCTGGCCAGCGAGGTAGCCGGACGGACCCCAATGGACAGTACCACCAGATCGCTGGGAACTACTGAGCCATCCGAACCACAGACCGCTTTGACCCGGTTCTGTTCAGCCTCAAGGTGTGTCACCGAAGATTTCAGATGCACCTGGACTCCATGGGTCTGTAAAGTCTCCAGGACCATCTGGGAAAAGGATTCCGGCAAGAAGGGCAACAAACGGTCCAACGCCTCAAAAAGGGTGACCGACAAGCCGCGTGTGGACAGTTCTTCAGTCAATTCAAGCCCGATGAAACCACCCCCCACAATGCTGGCACACCGTGACTGGACTGCCAGACGCTTCATCTGGATGCCATCCTCAACTGTACGAAGTACGCATACGCCTTCAGCGTCCACACCCTTGAAGTCGGGGATGATGGGAGTCGCTCCGGTGGCGATCACCAGGTAATCGTATCCATGGACCGACACATCGCCCGTGTCCAGGTTTTTGACGGTCACGTGCTTTGTATTCCGGTCGATGTCGGTCACCTCGTGCCGCACATGCACATAAATGCCCCGTTTCTCCTGCATCTCTTTAACTGATACGGAGACAAGCTGATTGGGATCCTCAATCAAGCCCCCCACGTAATAGGGAAGCCCACAAGCACCGTAGCTTATATAGTTTGTTTTCTCAAATACGGTTATTATCAAAGCTGGATTCAGCCGCTTGGCCTTGGAGGCCGCACTCAACCCTGCTGCGGTTCCCCCGATGACCACCAACTGTACCGGATTGTCCATACCTGCCTCCCTGTGTCCTATCTGGCCACACCGTATTTATCGATTACGCCCATTTCACCCATCATTTTCTCCAATTCGTCCAGATGGTGCCCGCTATAGTCCTGATAGGGCTTGCGCAGGTGGCCACCGGGTAAGCCCAGGATATCCAGAGCCGCCTTGATGACAATCGGGTTGGAGAACATGTACAGTTCCTGGAGCAAGGGGAACCACTTGAAATAGGCCTTTCGGGAGGTCTCGACGATTTCCATACTGGTCCACGGTCGTGAATAGAAAGCAGCTTCCTCAGGAATGATGTTTCCGCCGATATTCGCGGTCCCCGTCCCCCCTACCGCCAAAGTGGGCAGGACGATGGAGTATTTTGGATAATCGCAACACATGATCTTGATTTTGCCCTCGCAGAGTCTCTGCACCTGCACCAGTTGTTCCACAGATGGCATGGCTTCCTTGTCGAGCATGAAGTTCGGATGCAGATCGGAAAGTTTTTTAATAGTTTCCGGTGTAACCAGGACTCCAAGCCGAGAGGGGTTGTTATAGATGCCGCAGGGAATTCCAACTGATCCCATACAGGTGTCAAAATGAGCCAGCACGGCGGTCTGGGGAATCAACACATACGGCGGGACGGTGAAAACAACACCATCGGCACCTTCCTGCTCACAATAGCGGGCAAACGCAACGCTTTGTTCAGTGGTGAATGAAGCGGCACTGAAAAATACCGGGATCCTCCCCTGGGTCATCTTGATGACTTCATGGACGATCTTTTTTTTCTCCTCAATCGAAAGGAGTGTGACTTCTCCGGCGGAACCCAGGACAAACAACTGGGATGTCCCATAGTGGATCTGCCGTTCTATCAATGTGGAGAAACCGTTGAAGTCGATTTGATTGTCTGCGGTGAATGGGGTGGGCATGGCAACAAACGAACCTGTTAAATTTATCATAGCCTTCATATGACTCCTTCAAGATTCAGGGAACACAGTCTTCCCTTTTTTTGGGATATTATCCGATGCTGTGCAAGCGCGCGATATACTTGCACCACATGTAACCAAAGTTACACATGATATCTTGAGACAAGAAGAAGATAGGGAAAATGATGATCATCCAGAGACCCAACGGAACCCTTTAGGATTGTGTGATGGAATTGCCGTCAGGGCTCGACGCAATCTGTAGCTGGTCTATCCAAGTGGTTGGTTTGTAGCCATACTTGGGCATGTCAAAATGTGGGAGAATCCCCCATAGGGTGAGGCTGAGACCACACTATCCCAGCCATTCACACCTAGGGTCACTCGGGTTGTCATTCCCGTGGTTTTAGGTTAAGTGTGGGAAACCGCATAGAACGCCATAATACAGGCACCTCCCACCTAGAAAATATGACAGCTTGTATCATTCCTCAAACAACCAGGTTGACAGATAGCGTTCTCCATTATCCGGAAGAATCGCTACAATGGTTTTTCCTTTGTTCTCTGGGCGTTTGGCGATAGTCAAAGCCGCTTCCAAAGCGGCTCCTGAGGAGATTCTAATCAAAAGTCCCTCTTCCTTGGCCGCCCGGCGGGCAATGGTTCCGGCTTTCACCTCATCGGTGAGGTATATCTCATCGATCAAACCGGTATCGAGCACCTTTGGTATAAAGCCCGGTCCAATCCCTTGGATTTTATGGGGACCAGGATTGCCACCTGAGATTACCGGGGAAGCAGAAGGTTCCACGGCGACAATCTTCAGGAAGGATTTTCTCGATTTGAGATATTTTCCGGTACCGGTCAGGGTTCCCCCTGTTCCCACCGCTGAGATAAGAATATCCACTTTCCCTTCGGTATCGGTCCAAATCTCCGGACCTGTGGTTTTCTCATGGATCAAGGGATTCGCCGGGTTCTCGAATTGTTGTGGAATAAACGAGTTGGGAGTCTGACTAGCTAGTTCCAAAGCTTTTGCGATGGCTCCTTTCATCCCTTTGGCACCTTCAGTAAGCACCAACTCGGCACCATAGGCTTTAAGCAGTTTGCGGCGCTCAATACTAAAAGTCTCTGGCATTGTCAGAATGATCCGGTAACCCTTCACCGCAGCAACCGCTGCCAAAGCGATACCGGTGTTCCCACTGGTCGGCTCGATGATCACACTGCCCTTTTTGAGTTTGCCTTCTTTTTCAGCAGCTTCAATCAAGGCCAACCCTATCCGGTCTTTCACGCTGGAAAAGGGATTGAAACTCTCAAGTTTCACATAGACTTCCGCTTCACTGGTATTGAGACGGTTAATCCTTACCAGAGGGGTTTCCCCAATCAGATCAGTAATCCTATTCACCTTGGACATTCGCATCTCCTTTCATCATCCATTCCTATTTCCTAGTAATATTATAGGTATAATAAAAGATGATATCAGGAGCGTCAAGCGGTTTTCATATTATTTATAGCGTTTTAGTATGATTTGTTTTCGCCACTCTTCAGATGAAATACATATACGACTCATCGGGATCAACCGTCCCTATCGCCGAAGCCAGGGTTATCCCATCAAGGAACCCGGCAATACGCTCATTCAGGGGGTTATAGACCGATCTTCTGAGACAACTACGCAATGGGTTTTCCATTGTACCGGAAGGGAGAGGATCGGCGATGAGGATATCACCCTCAAGTACCCGAAGGACATCTCCAATCAAGATCGTCTTGGGATCACCTGAAAGCGCATACCCGCCAGAAGCCCCCTTGACCGAACGTATATAGCCACCTCGGCGCAGCATGGCGGCAACCTGTTCCAGATAATGCACGGAAATGTTCTGGCGTTCAGCAATACTGGCCAGAGCGACATGCGGTTCATCAACATGCTCAGCAAGATCGATCAACAGACGCACTCCATATCGGCCACGGGTTGAGATTTTCATATCGTATATTCTCCTTCATTACCCATGTGGTACGATTTGACAAGATCAGCCAAGGTGATTGAATCGATACACGCATTGATCTCAAGGTACAACTGGGCCCAGGTATGGCGGATGATGCAAGTGTGTTCGGCAGAACAGGTTCCCGATGATAGGCAAGCTACCGGTTTTAGCGAGCCCTCGACTGCTCTCAGAATGTCGCCAACCGTTATATCCCCAATCCTACGCGTGGGTAGATATCCCCCCTGGGCACCCCGTACAGCTTGTACAATCCCGGCTTTTTTCAATGGGATGAACAATTGTTCCAGATAGCCATCCGATAGACCGGTGTTCTCGGCTATGCTCCGGGTACTAGCCAGAGTGCCTTCTGGAAGCAAGGCCATATATAACAGCGCTTCAAGCGAATATTGCCCCCGTGTCGAAATTCTCATGTGAACTCCTATGCAATGCGTTGGTTTACTAAAAATAGCCTGAGATCGTGGCTAGGTCAAGGTTAGAAGAAGCATGGGGAAGCATGGGTGCCTGACACTTTTTCGGGAAAACTACATTTTAAGCAGTGAGAAGTGGGTTTTAACGGAAAATGTTGTGTATTTTAAGAACACATACTACCCAAGAGAACACCTAGGATAACCGGATCTGGCCTTGCCAGTGATACTTGTACAAAATCCATGGTATTGGTAGTATTTAACTATGCAGATAGTCTCTATCATAACATGGAACAGCTTGTGAGCGGTTTTGAACTACCGAATACCGCCTCGCGGACGACACTCCTCAAACTTGTAACCAAAGCAATCCAAGAATGGGATCTTATCGAAGACGGAGACCGGATCCTGATTGCCTGTTCGGGTGGAAAAGATTCCACCTCTCTTGCCTATGCCCTCAGTGCGGTCAGGCAGGCGATTGGAAAACAGTATGACCTTGAAGCTATCCATATTTCATCTGATTTCTGTTCCTGCTGCAAGAAAGCCACGCTTGCCAGTCATCTGGAATCCTGGGGCATTCCTTTCAAGGATATATATGTACCAATCATCGGACGCTTGAAACCAGGTCGGAAAATGAACTGCTATTGGTGCTCCACCCAAAGGAGGACCGAACTTCTACGCTACGCTGGTGAACAGGGGTTCAACAAGATTGCGCTTGGGCATCATATGGACGATATCGTTGAGACGTTTTTCATGAATATGATGCTTAAGGGTGAGCTTTCCACCATGCCGGTCAAGCTTGAGTACCGTAAATATCCTATAGCTATCATCCGTCCACTTGCCTATCTTGAGGAACGTCAGATTATCACATTCGCAACCGATGCGGATATTATCAAAACTTCCTGCACCTGCCCTTTCGGGTTGAATTCGGAACGCAAAGCGATACGTGCCCGTATACAGGAACTCACCAGAGGATCCAAAGATTCCAAATGTCGGATTCTGACAGCGCTCTCAAGTGGACAGACAAACCTTCTGGTTGAAAAAAACAGGCTGGAACAGATGCCATCCGGGAATGGTGCGGTCCAGGAATAACAAGCCAGCCACCGGAAATCCGGTGGCCATGGATACATGGGGTCGAATCAGATTGCGGAGAAAGCCTGTTCAAGATCAGCGATTATATCATCGATATGTTCAATGCCAATCGAAAGCCGGATGGTATTTGGCTCGATTCCCTGATCCAGAAGTTCTTCCTGGCTCAATTGGGAGTGGGTGGTGCTTGCTGGGTGGATAACCAGTGATTTGACATCCGCTACGTTTGCCAACAGAGAGAAAATCTGCAGATGGTCGATAAATGCCTTGGCTTCCTGCTCACCTCCCTTGATATTGAAGGTGAAGATTGTTACTCCTCCCTGTGGAAAATACTTGTTATACAGAGCATGGTGTGGATTGTCGGGCAGGGCGGGATGCTTCACCAATTCCACCTTTGGATGCTTGGAAAGATATTCCACCACCTTAAGAGCGTTTTGGACATGCCGCTCCAACCGTAACGAAAGAGTCTCCAATCCCTGGAGAAAAAGGAATGCGTGAAAGGGAGCCAGGGTTGATCCAGTATCCCGCAGCAGGATTGCCCGGGCTTTGACTATCCATGCGGCAGGACCAACCACCTTGGTGAAACTGATTCCATGATAGCTTGGATTGGGTTTTGTCAGGGAATCGAATTTGCTGCTGCCTTCCCAGTCGAATTTCCCACTATCGATGATGACTCCACCGATAGCTGTTCCATGACCTCCTATGAACTTTGTGGCCGAGTGGATCACAATATCGGCACCATATTCAAACGGGCGTACTAGAAACGGAGTGGCAAACGTATTGTCCACAACCAGGGGAATCCTATGTTTATGGGCAGTATCGGCAACCGCCTGGATATCGATTAGCGTGGCATTCGGGTTGCCTATAGTCTCAATGAAGATTGCTTTGGTGTTGGGTTTTATAGCCTTCTCAAAACTTCCGTCTTCATCGGCATCCACAAATGTGGTGGTGATCCCATAATCGGGCAAAGTGTGAGCTAAAAGATTGTAGCTGCCACCATAAATGGTTTTCGCCGATACGATATGGTCCCCACTATGGGCCAGATTGAGGAAGGTGTAGGTAACTGCTGCGGCTCCAGAGGCTACCGCCAAAGCAGCAACACCTCCTTCCAGAGCGGCAATGCGCTTTTCAAAGACATCCTGGGTGCTGTTGGTCAATCTCCCATAGATATTACCGGCATCGGAGAGATTGAACCGTGCCTGGGCATGGGCGCTATTGTGGAACACGTAGGAAGTTGTCTGATAAATGGGTACTGCGCGGGAATCAGTGGCGGGATCGGCTTGTTCCTGACCGACATGGACTTGAAGGGTTTCAAAATGAAGTTTTCTACTATCGCACATTATAGGACTCCTTTGATATTGTCTGTGCTTTGATTTTCCTGGCCACATCCATATAGCCAAGGAACTTGGGAAACCATACTGACTGGAAACTGTTCAGGCTGCCATACAGTCTTTTATGGAGCCGCATCGATAATACAACGCGCTTCCCATGGAACACCTCCTTAATCAGGAAATCGGAATGATAGACGGATGGATATGGTGTGGGTGTTATGCGCAGCGGCACGTCATACCAATTGGAGAATCTGTCATAGTCATAGACATCATCGTACCGCCTCCTGAATGTGGAATCTCCTACCAAAAGGTTGGATGCTAGATATGATATGGATTTTATTTCCTATTAGTCAAGTGGGATTTCTATTATATTCTTATTTTTTTATTCATATAGAAGCTCATACGGATATAGGATTATCTCGCAAAAATGAGAATCACAATCATTGCTGATGAAACAGACGGGTATAAGGTTGAAGTGCCTTTGTCGGTAGGTGTGGAGATGTTCATGACTGAAACCTGAAACTGAAAGCCAACGTATTCAGGGAATATATTGGTTTATAGTTCTATTTTTAAGTTTATTGCCGATTATACAGATTTGTGGATTGTATGGAATAACTACAGATCCAGCATGATCCTGAAAATCTCCCGATCGGTCGACTGCATGCCATCCCGTCCCACCCGTCCAATGTTCCGGATGGTATAGTCGGTGGTAGGTCCTACCAAACCGTCTCCGGGAAGGAACACCTGGTCATCCGCCGCCATGAAATAGGCCATTTGGGCGGCATCCACGGATGAGGCGATTTTCGCAGCACAGGAAGCTTTGGCACCATCGCAGACAATCCCGGAAATGTTGGCCAGTGTATTGGTGATGGTGGCCTCGATTATCGCAGGCGAAGCGTTGAATAGATATGCTATTCCAGCTCCGGCTCCCGCCGCTGCCGAGACCGCTCCACAATAGGCGCTTAGTTTGCCAATCAGCGATTTTTGGTAGATAGCGACCAGATTGCTCAGAATCAAGGCACGGTATTTCTTTTCAACAGGACTTTGCAGATGGGCTGCATAGGCTATAATGGGCAAACTGGCTGTCATACCCTGATTTCCGCTACCGCTATTGATCACCACAGGCATACCGCATCCATTCATACGGGCATCGCTACCTGCCGCCGGCAGGGCCTTGGCCATCACCTTGATATCATCGCCATATTGTTTGAGCAGGGTTTTCCCAACATTCGCTCCATAGGGGTTTTTCAAACCTTCATAGGCGATGGAAAGATTGAAATCGATCTGGCGGTCGAGCATTGTCTTGACATCCTCAAGCCTGACGGCCTGTGTGAATTCAAGAATCGTTCCAAGATTGAGAATACTATAGTCGATGGCCTTTTCCTGGGAAAAGCCGATATTGGAGGAAAAGATTGATTTCCCGTTCTTCTCGATTCTTTGTATATGGGTATGGGAATGGAGAATCTCCACCAGGGAGCTCTGGGAATCCGATTGCATCTCAACTACTATCTGCAGATTCCCGGTACCCTCGATCAGTTCCACCCGGCACATTCCACTATCCAGGAATTCCTTGGTTCGGATCCTGTCTTCCTGGATAATCCCGCTAAGGGTTTCCAGATACAGATCGGGATTCCCCCCTACCGCTCCCAATACCGCGCTGGCGGCTACCCCTTTCATGTTTCCCGAATTAGGGACAACCACACTTTTCACATTCTTGATGATATTGCCGCTACACTGTACCAGAATGCTCTTAGGGAAAAGACCGAGGACCTGTCGGGCTTTGGCGGCCGCGAAAGCGATGGCAATCGGTTCGGTACATCCCAGTGCTGGGACCAGTTCCCCGGTAAGAATCGCCTGGCATTGAGCATACAGTTGCGCATCCATAATATCACCTCCACACATGCATGCGGTAGTGTATGCTTTCCATGAAAAAAAACTATGCAAAAACGTACAATGTAGGATTACACCAATGTGATACTTTTTTACAAAAGATCCTCGTCATCGACGATTTCCTCATAAGCCGATTTCGATACCTGGATTTTCCGGTTGAGGATTCTGATGAATCCGTCATTGCACAACTCATTGATGAGCTTGCTGGTGGTTACCCGTGCACTGCCGATGATGGTGCTGATCTCATACTGGGTATAATGGGTGAGGATATTATACCACTCGTCGTCCTCACAGGAATTCGGATCAACTGTTGAACACAGCAATTGCATGATGCGCTGTTTACACGGGTTGAAGACCAGGTTTTCTATCTCATGTCTCAGAATGAGCATTTTACGTGACATGCAGTTCATGATGGCGGTTCGGAACAATGCGCTTTCATCAAATAGGCGATGATATACCGGGAAGGGGATTTTCCAAAGGATGGATGATTCCATGGTTTCGGAGATCAGCCCGGTGCTTTCATGTAGGATCAGAGGGGTTTCACCAAAAAACCATCCGGCACTGAGCGTGTAGAGAATTTTTTCAGCTCCGTCCTCTCCCAGGATGTAATGCTTGGTTCTTCCTTTGAACACATAGTACACACCATCCATAGTATCCCCGAACTCCAGGAATTTGGTCTTTGCCGGAAGAGGCATGATTTTGCAATGGGGTTGGATTAGGGTTTCCAGCTGGGTGTTTTTCTCCAGCGGAAAGGTGTAGCTGGAATTCAGGAAGTGCTGCATAGGTTCTCCTAAGCTGACAATACTTCACTCTTTAACAATTAGCAATGAAAAGAATTCTATAGGTTGTTCCCTATAGGTTGTTCCCATACCTTTGATGTGAAAGTCAAAGCGTGGATTGAGAGGGAAAAGCAAGAACCTGTTATGCCAAAACAGTATCCATTGTTTTTGGTTTCCGCTAGAACCGGATCCGTTTTGAAACCGACAGCAAGCCTTTGTTGACGATATAGTAGACCAAGGCAACCAGGGCATAGAGGAAAATCACCTGATAGGCATAGCGGAATTTTCCCATAATGATCGTAGCATTCATCATGAGCTCGGAAATCCCGACCACCTGGCAAAACGAGGTATCCTTGATGCAAGTGACAAACTGTCCCATCATCGGAACCAGGATTTTCCTGAGGGCTTGTGGCAAAACGATATGGATCATTATCGACGGAAACGCGAATCCCTGGCTGGTGGCTACTTCCCATTGTCCTTTGGGGATACTGTTCAAACCTCCCCGAAGGATTTCGGCAACCATTGCACTGGTGAACACAGTCATTGCCAGAATCGCTGAAACCACTGGTTTGAAAGGAATCTTGAAGCCCATAATGTAGGAAGGCATGACCAATCGGAAGCTGAGTACAAACAACAGCAGGGGAATATTGCGCACTGTGTCCACATATGCCCCGGCCAATTTTCCCAGAAGGCCTTTGCTGGAAAACCGCGCGATACCCAACAAGGATCCAAAGATGAAACTTAGGACAATCGAGGTCAGGGCGATAAACAGAGTCATGCCCAATCCTTTGATAAGGAACACTCCCACCTCGAGCCAGCTATAAGGTGCGAATAGATTGGCCATATCAGCGGGTCCTCCCTTCGAGTTTCCGCACCAATCTGCTCAGGGGCAGGCACACCGACAGGTATAGCAATCCGGTGACAAAGAAAGTGGGACCGTAAATGGCTGTCTCGCTTGCCCAGGAGTCGGAGCGGTACATCAGCTCGCCACCGGCTATCATCGCCATCACTGAAGAATTTTTAATCAGATTGACGGCTTGATTGGTCATGGCTGGAAGCGCTATCTTCATGGCTTGCGGAAGTATAACCAGAAACATGGCTTGGAGGTACCCGAATCCCTGGCTAAAGGCGGCCTCGGTTTGCTCCCGCGGGATCGCCTTGATGGAAGCTTCGATGACAGCACAACCAAATGCTCCTGTATAGAGAGACAGCCCAAGAAATCCCACTTTGAAAGAGGTAAGCAGAATTCCGAATCGCGGAAGCACATTGTAGAAGAAAAAAATCTGCACTACCAAGGGAGTATTCTGGAAAAGTGACATGTAGGCCTGGAAAAACCGCTGTAACATACGGTTGGAAGAACACCGCGACAATCCCCCTGCTAAACTGATAAATACCATCAGCACCAACGCAATACATGAAACCACAAGGGTTATACCAAACCCTTGTAGGAAAATCGGGAAATCTTCTGCCAGCTTTCTCCACATCCATGCTTTGAACATTCATAACCCTTTACCAAGCATACAAGTCCGGGCCAGGAACTACCCTTGGCCCGACAAAGAACAGTTTTCTACTTCAGACCCCATTTGGCAAGCATCGCCGCAAGCTCCCCAGACGCTTCCAGACGATCGATAGTATCATTGACAACTTTTAGCAGGACTGCATTCCCTTTCTTCACCGCCACACCGTAGTCCTGTTTGGCAAAACGCTCATCCAACAATTTGCAGGAATCTTCCAGGTATCCATTTAAAATCGCGAAATCAACACTGAAGGCATCGATACGGCCGCTGTCAAGAGCCACTTTGATTTCGGGATAGGTGGCATATTCGCTGTATTTCAGGCTGATGCCAGCTTCCAGAGCTCCTGCTTCGAGGCTTTTCTTGGTTGTGGCACTCTGCGCCACACCGATGGTCTTTCCATTGAGATCCTTGAAGGTGGCAAAGGGAGAAGCTTTTTTCACCATGACAGCTACAGCGTCAACGTAGTAGATGTCAGAGAAATCCCAACTGTTCTTGCGCTCCTCGGTTACTGTGAAGGTGGCAGCCACCATATCCAGTTCGCCAGTATCGAGCAGAGGTCCCCGGGTCTTGGCAGTGACAGGCACAAACTCAAGCGCATTCCCATTGCCGAAAATCGCCTTGGCCACTGCGCGGGCCAAATCGATTTCAAATCCTTCCACTTCCCCAGTATTGATGTTCTTATACCCGAAGGACGGCACATCCACCTTGACACCCACGCTCAGTTTTCCTTTGGCTTTCAGCGCTGATAGAGGATCGGAAGAGGTTTCCTGGGCGCCAGCTGCGAAAATGACGGATCCAATTCCAGCGAGAACCAAAAGCAACACACACAGTTTTCTTGCAGAGCTTGTTTTCATGTTCTTCTCCTATTCCCCTTCCCGGGGTAGTATCGATCCCGATGCATATCGGGTTTTCAAGCGCTTTTCAGAATTTTCGAAAGGAATTGCCTGGTCCGCTCATTGACAGGATTGTTGAACACCTGTTGGGGTTTTCCGTCTTCGGTTATATGTCCACCATCCAGAAAGAGTATCCGGTCGGCTATATTGCTGGCAAATCCCATTTCGTGGGTAACCACAACCATGGTGATACCCTTCTGTTGGGCTACCTTCTGCATGATATCCAACACCTCGCTGATCATTTCCGGGTCGAGCGCGCTGGTGGGTTCATCGAACAAGAGTACCTTGGGATTGATGCATAATGCCCGGGCAATGGCTACCCGCTGTTGTTGTCCACCCGATAGTTCACCAGGGTACTGATGGGCTTTTTCCACCAATCCCACCTGGGTGAGCCGCTCAAAAGCACGTTCCTCCACTACCGAACGCTTTTCTTTACGTAGGACAGTAGGCGCCAAACAGAGATTCTCCAGTACGGTTTTGTGGGGGTACAGATTGAATTGCTGGAACACCATACCGATTCCCTGGCGGATCTTGCACAAATCCCGGTGTCTTTTTCCAGTCAGTTCCTGGTTGTCCACAAATACCTGCCCTTTCTGTGGTGCTTCAAGAAGATTGATACACCGCAACAAGGTACTTTTCCCGCCACCGGAAGGTCCGATAATCACAGTCTTGGAGCCCTGGGGAATAGTAAGGTTGATGTGGTCGAGCACCTGATTCTCACCAAACGACATGCAGACATCGTTGAGTCTGATCATCTCTTGTTCCATGCCGGTCTCCTCCTAAAAATAAAAAAAGGAGCCAGATGACGCCGTTGGCGCATTTGACTCCGTTGTCGAATTGATAAACTTATACAGATATTTGCAATTTTATTCAATGCGTATTCATTAATATTTTTCGCAACCAGATGGATAGGGATGGATCGGTGCCTGACACTTTTTCTGGAAAACTGCATTTAAAGCAATGAAAAACGGATTCTAGCGGGAAATGTTGTGTATTTTCAATGGGCAGTAGTTTCTTTATGATCTGTTTTAGGTTCTTTTTAGTTGCTGCAGTCTTGGAATTCCTAGTGGATAAGCCGTTTTTTTAGGCCTTCCAAGATTAAGGATGTATCCACCAAGGGCATAGATGGTCAACTGAGTTCTCCCAAATCAGACACAATTCTCAAATGTAGGTACAATATGTTCTGTTATAAGCTTAATCCTATCCTTTGCATTCCGCATATAAAATGAAGCTATGGAAACTACTATTTTCTTCTTTGTATTGAAATAAATCACATTACCTCCATCTCCCACAGCGGCACAGGCCTGATCTTTATCATCAATAATCCACCATAGATATCCATAGGCCAGATTGAGCTTTTTCCATCGGCTATGTTCCTTTGCGCTCTCGGATATCCAACTGGCCGACACAAGGTGCTTTCCATTCCACATTCCACCATCAACGTATAACTGACCGATTTTTGCCATATCCGAAGCAGAGAGAGTAAGACCCCATCCTCCGGTATTCACTCCAGTTGAGTCAGTAACCCATCCGCTGATATCATTGGCCTTATTAAAGGCGAGCTGTTCCTCTTTACTATGAAAAACCACATTACCCTCAACCGTGATCCCCAGAGGTATAAATAAGTTTTCTGTGGCAAAATCAAACACAGACCGTCCAGTCGCTTTCATAAGAATACCCGACATGATGTCTGGCCCAATAAGGGGTGTGTATCTGAATTTCCCTATCCCGCCCCTCCCTCCTAACAGATCAAGCGTAAATGCCACTGAATCATCACTTGTGAAATATTGTACGTAGGGTGCAAAAAACCTGTATCTGTACGGAGCTGTCATGGTCAACAGATGCTCAAGAGTAACATTCTGTATGGTCTTTTCACCTTTTTGGGGGATGTAATCCGGGAAAAAATCCAAAACTTTCTGATTGATGCTTTTAAGGTACCCCTTATCCAGAGCAATCCCGATCAATAGGGAGATAATACTTTTCGTTACTGAATACACATGGATCCGACTGGTGGCCGTACATCCATTAAAGTAATTTTCATACAGTGTCTTACCGTTTTTCAGAACAACCATACCAGCGATATTGCTATATTCATGGTCTATTTTAGTTTCCAGTGCGGTCACTTGTTCTTGATTCATAGCCTGTTTCCCTTGTCTTTTTTACAGCCTTTCAAACTAAAACGCTTTTCCCTGGTTCATATGATGTGGGAACATTGAATAACCATAGCTTCCTGGTCTATATTCTTGACGCTTTCTTCTTAACCGGATAATACACTTCAGTTATGAGCTCGTTTTCATCTGAAACCTGCGAAGGGTCGGTTATATAGACTTCATACAGAGCATTGCTGGATTCATAACCTTCCTTCTCTGCCCATGCACGCTGTTTGGTGTACACAGAGGATAAGCCAGAATAAGAACCATGCAGTACCGTTTTTAAACATAGCCGAGGGTAAAAATCCCTGGTACCGGTCACGTATTCCTTTATTGGAATAGCAAACTCAGTATCCAAACCACATGTACTGAATTCCGCACTGTGGAAAAGCACCATGGGTGGAGCCAGCATGGTCAATGCATCGTCGGCGATCCTCCTAAATAGCTTGCCGAAACAATTACCATATTCCTCTGCAAAATCACATTCATCAACCATTTTCCGGACTGACAGCAGGTACATCATGGGTACCTCGACCAGTTGGACATCAATATTTTCCAGATAGGACATGATTGACTTACCTTGTTTCAGATGTGCAATATCACCACGTAGTTGTTCTTGAGTCTTTTCAGATTCCCGGACTTGTTTCTCAATTTCTTTTTCCTTTCTGGTGAGTGCCAGGCAGAGTTTTTCGTCCTGCGCCTCTTTTGCTTCAAGTATTGCTTTGATTTCCTCTAGGGAAAAACCGTATGATTTCAGGCGGTTGATACACAGCATCGTCTCCAGCTGCTTTATGGAATAATATCTATAACCAGTTTCAAGATTGACTTCGTCCGGCAGAATCAGCCCGATTTCAGCATAATAACGCAGTGTCTTTGTAGTAACTTTGCAAATATTTGAAAACTCTCCGATAGATAACACCGATCATACTCCTTTCAGCGGATTCCAAACCACCTGCCTTACCTTACACCTTGCCCTAAGAGCAAAGTCAATGCAAGTTTTTCCGGTGCCTGACACTTTTTCCTAAAAAGGGCATTTGCAGTAGGGAAAAGCGGGTTTTGACTGGAATGGATGTGTATTTCAGAGGGAGAATCGGTTGATGGGAAACCAGAGGCCGGACAGTTGTTGCGCAATATGAATCCAGGAAGTATCATTGGACGCATGGACCTTTGGTCCATCCCGTTTGGCGCAGGGAAAACACCCGGTGTCTGGACAACGGGAGGGAGCGTGCGGTTTGACTAGAACACGACATGATGAACATACCAATATCATCCACCCCGTGTTGTTGGCGGTTTTGATTATCGCCAGTGCCACTGGTATCGGCTGGTTGTTCCGTTCCATCGGATTTCCAGAAACCAACATTGTCATCGTGTATCTTCTCTCCATTATTATGATCGCCCGGTTCACCCAGGGATACTGCTATGGGATTGTGGCCTCGGTCGTGGCCACCGGTGTATTCAACTATGTATTCACCGAACCGTACTACACGTTTTCGGTCAATGACCCGACCTATCTCATCACTTTCGTCGTCATGACCGTCACCGCGCTCATCACCAGTGCACTGACTTCCAAAGTGAAGCAGAATGCAGCTGAAGCCTTGGAAAAAGAAACGGAAGCCAAAGCCCTTTACCATCTGACAAACCAACTGACCGACGCCACCGATATCCCCGATATCGCAAGTATCGCTACCCGAACCATCAGCACGATTCTGGAATGCCAGGCGGCTTGCCTATGTTTCGGTGCGGATGGAAAACCGGAACAGAGTTTTATCCAGCAGGTGGATGCGGGTAAGATTATCCGGAGGGAACTGAACGACAGGGAAGCCTTGCAGATGGGATCTGCGGGCTTGGGATCCGCCTGCGCCGTTGGTGATGAGTTCCACGATTGGCCAATCTATGGGAGGAACACCACTTTGGGCTTGCTACGCATCCCCAACAAGACCGCGGTCACGCTGGATGAACCCCAAAAGCGGCTGCTCCGCTCGATGATCGAAAGCATGGCTCTTGCCATGGATCGTTTCCGCAGTGTGCAGGAACAGCAGAAATCCCACGAGGAAACCGTTCAGGAACGGTACCGCAGCAATCTTCTGCGGGCGATTTCCCACGACCTGCGCACACCCCTTTCAGGTATCATGGGGACCGCTGAGATGCTCACACACATGACCGATATGGATGATCCACGCTATCCATTGGCTGAAACCATACGCAAGGATGCCGATTGGCTACATACTCTGGTTGAGAATATCCTGAGCCTTACCCGGTTGCAGGACGGTAAGTTGACTATCACAAAGCAACTGGAGGCAGTGGAAGAGGTTGTCAGTGGAGCAGTCCGCCATGTCATGCAACGGGCACCGGAGTATGAGATCAAAGTGGACATCCCAAGGGAATTGCTTTTGGTTCCGATGGACGCAAAGCTTATCGAGCAGGTGTTTATCAATATGCTGGACAATGCCACCAGACACACGCCTCCCGATAAAGAGATAAGCATCTCAGTCCAGGAGGATAAGGAAAAATCCCAAGCGGTATTCTCGGTTCTGGACCGTGGAAGCGGCATCCTCGCCCAGGATCTGCCACATATCTTCCAAATGTTCTATACAACACGGGCAAAACAAGCCGATGCTGTGCGGAGTGTGGGTTTGGGATTATCCATCTGTGAAGCGATTGTCAAAGCGCATGGAGGAACCATCTCCGCACACAACCGTACTGACGGGCCAGGAGCTGCCTTTATCTTCACCTTGCCTATGGAGGTCCCTGAACATGTTGGACAAAACTGATTGCATCCTGGTGGTGGAAGACGATGCGCAGATCAAGAACTTCATCTGTTATATCCTGAAACAGGAGGGATTCCCCTATACCACCTCGGGTACCGCGCAAGGGGCATTGTCGCAATTGGTCGCTGGACAGATCGATCTTATGCTGCTTGACCTTGGACTCCCTGATTTCGATGGAATGGAGATCATCGGGAAAGTGCGGGAATGGTCGCAAATGCCGATCATCGTGGTTTCCGCCCGGGATCAGGACAAGGAAAAAGCGGCTGCTCTGGATGCTGGAGCCGACGACTATCTGACAAAGCCGTTTTCGGCTACCGAACTTATGGCGCGTATCAGGGTCGCTCTACGACATATGCATCAGACCAGCAGTTTGAAACAACAGGCCAGACTCACCGTGGACAGATTATGTATCGATTTGGATAAACACCTGGTATATCTGGACAGTAACGAACTGCATATAACTCCCTTGGAATACAATCTGCTATCGCTATTTTTCAGGAATATCGGCAAAGTGCTTACCACCACCTATATCCTAAGGGAGATCTATGGAGTCGGGCATGGAACCGACACCCAGGCCCTACGTACCTTGATGGCCGCTTTACGACGTAAAATAGAACAGGATCCCGCCAAACCCCGCTATATCCTGACCGAGATCGGGGTCGGTTATCGGCTTACCGACAATTGAAACCGTAATACACTACCCAGTTCTGGAACCGACAGAGGGGAATCCACCATCACATAGGCATTCTCACGCCATTCTCACAGGAACCTGATTCTTCTCACCTCGGACTCACAGCAATTTTGCTACACTTTGCATGCGATACCACAATCCTACCCTACAGGAGGTGCATGCAATGGATGAGCAGAAATCAACTAAAGAAAGCCAAGAACTGGAAGCGCTCTGCCTTTCCATCAGAGTTCTTATGGAACAACATGGGTACCGGCAGTGTGAAAACATACTCCGCCACGCCTTGGGTACCTATCCACATGACCCCCAGCCCCACAATCTATTGGGTGTGCTATTGGAGAAAGAAGGCCAGCATCTTCTGGCATTAAGGCATTTCCGCGCTGCCTGTGCATTGGATCCGACCTACCTGCCAGCCCGGCAGAATCTTGAATGCTATGGAACCTTTTTCTCCCATGGCAGGTGTGCATACGACGAGAATGATTGCCCACAGCTGGAGAACAACAGCTCTACTATTGAATACGACACCCACGGTATTGGCCGTGTGGTCCAAAGGAAGTAAAAATGACCGTGCCTACAAACCTGAAAACACTAACAGACTACACTATTATCATCGGATGTGGTCGTTTGGGAGCGAATCTTGCCAATACACTCTCCGATGCAGGAGGAAGTGTCCTTGTCATCGACAAAAACAAGGAATCTTTCCGCAAATTGTCGTCTTCGTTCGGAGGATTGACTGTATCTGGCGACGCTACCGATCTGGATGTGTTGCAGGAAGCCCAGATGGATAAGGCCAACATCGTTATCGCTGTAACCAATAATGACAATGTGAATATCATGGTAGCCCAGCTTGCCCGTGAGGTATTCGGGATAGAACGGGTGATCGCCCGTCTATACGACCCTGAAAGAGAGTGCGTATACCATGAGTTCGGTATCAACACCATCTGCCCAGCTATTCTTTCCGCCCAGGAAATCGACAAACTCCTGACTGGAACCGGGTTGACTGGAAGCGCTGGCAAGGAGGCTGTGCAATGAAAACAAAAGTGTTGTTGGTCGGAGGCAGGAGCAAAGCCAAATCGCTAGCGCAGTCTCTACTTGGCAAAGGCTATCGGGTTACCGTTATCAACGATTCATATGAGGATTGCATGAAACTGGCAGAGATTGACCGGCTTGTGGTTATCCATGGTGATGGAACCAAACCGTTCATTCTGGAAGAAGCCCAGGCACATGAGGCGGACATGGTGATCGCCCTGACTTCCAAGGATGAAGACAACCTGGTTATCTGCGAGCTATGTAAAAAGAAATTCCATGTAAAAAAAACCGCGGCATTGGTTGCTGATCCGAGAAAAACCGATTTCTTTTACAAAATGGGGATTGACCGGGTTGTATGTGCCATCACCGCCTTGACCGGAATCATTGAACAACAGGCTTTTGTTGATAAGATAGCCACTCTGATTCCGCTTGGCGAAGGGCGGGTCAACATAGCTGAGGTACCCATATCCAGTTCCGCACCGGTAGTGGGAAAAAAACTATGGGAGATAAACCTGCCCAGCGAAGTGATTGTGGGATGTGTGTTACGGGGAGACCATACCATGGTTCCCCGAGGTGACACACGTATTCTTGCTGGTGATATGCTGGTTCTTATTTCCTCGGACAAACAGGAAATGACCGCTATCAAGGAATTGACAGGGGAGATGGTCGTATGAGACAGACCCACTCCATCCACAACAACTATGGAAAACTCATGATTCTGATTGGGTCGTGCGTAGCCATACCACTTACCGTTCTGCCATTTTATCCGACTGAAACCATCCACCTCCTCGCTTTCGTACTGCCAGCGGGGGGGTCCATTCTGACAGGCTTCTTGATGTGTTTGTTTGGAAAACATAAGGAGGGTACTGGTGAACAACAACCCTCCTTGCAGAATGGCAATTTCACCGTGCTGTTCGCCTGGAGCTGGGGCACGCTGGTGGGAGCCTTTCCGTTTTTCATAGGAAGACAGCTTGGTTTTATACAAGCCTTGTTTGAGGCTGTCAGCGGTTGGACCACCACAGGTCTTTCCGTGATGGATGTGACAGTGACACCCTATATCTTTCTGTTCCATCGGAGTTTCATGCAATATTGTGGAGGTTTGGGTTTTGTGATGGTGATGGTGATGCTAGTACAGGACAGACAGTCCATGAATCTGTTCAATGCCGAAGGCCACCCGGATAAGCTTATGCCCAATCTCCGAAAAACGGCGCGGACCATCTGTTTGATGTATGGCGGATTTCTTGTGATTGGAACGATAGCCTATTGGCTAGCGGGAATGAGCGTGTTCGATGCCCTGATGCATGCCATGTGTGCATTGTCTACCGGTGGCTTCTCGACCAAGCTGAACAGTATTGGCGAATACAGTAGCCTGGCTATTGAGCTGATCACCATTTTGCTGATGCTGATAGGCACCACCAATTTCGCGGTTCTGCTTTTACTGGCAAAACGGAAATGGCGCCAGGTGATTAAAGTCAGCGAGGTAAAATTCATGTTTCTATTATTGCTGGTCTTTACACCGCTTACCACTTTTTCGCTTATGCAGGGCATGCACATGGAAGCTGGAGAGGGTGTTAGGCAGGCTTTATTCAATGTCGCCTCGGCACTTTCCACCACTGGATACTCCACCATGAGTTATACTTCCTGGCCTCCTTTGGCGATCAGCATTCTGATTCTCATGATGTTGATCGGGGGAGGAATCGGCTCAACCGCGGGCGGCATCAAGCTATCCCGCGTATATCTGGTATTACGGACCGTACTGCAGAACATCCGTAAACGGATCTTTCCCACCCGCCAGATCGAAGCTCCCTACTATATCAAAGCCCAGGGGAAATCCCCTATCGATGTGGCTTTAGTCTTAGATACTTTCGGTTTCGTAGGTTGTTATAGCATTCTTTTCATTATTGGAACCGCTTGTATGCTTTTAGCTACCGGTTGCTCACTTACCGAGGCCATGTTTGAGTTTGCCTCCGCATTGGGCACAGTAGGACTCTCCATTGGACTCACCGGCCCGGCAACCACATCGGCTACGTTGATAGTTGAGATGTTCGGTATGCTACTGGGCCGTCTGGAAATCTTTATCGTGCTGATAGGCATCTATGGTGCGGTTACCAAACTGAATATCAGGATAGACAGGGTTGTCCACAAGTCCTTGCCGTCAAAAACGCAATAGGAGGCATATACCAGCCATTGCATAGCGTGTATCCAGCGTACTCCGGCACAAGGCTTTCCTATGGAGCGCTAACTTCCACAAGGCTTTCCCTCAGGTACTGGGCCAGGTTTTTATCGCAGCAATAGACATAGCAGCCCCGCATACCCCGGGTCATAAGGGTGCGGTAGGTGTTCCTGATGATACGGTCAGCGGTTTCCATCGCCTCATGATCATGGTTTCTGATTTTTCCGAGCAGACCGTTGAGTGATTTGTCCGATTTTGCCCGTTTGGTATAATCGGTGATGACCTTTCCCTGTTCGAACCGCAGGTCGTCGCCGACAATCACCCCTACATAGCTGAACTCTAGTCCCTGGGCAGTATGGATGCAACCCACCTGATCGATGGATCCCGCACTGATGGCGAATGTCCTATCACCACTGAGATTCCATTTCATGGCAAAATCGCCTATGTGGATATCGGCATCCACTGCATGGTCGCGTTTGCTGTTCCACTCCCAGCAGTATCCTGCCAGAAGCCGGGCTTTTCCATCCACCAGGTTTTTCCCGTCGATCAGCCGTTTCAGTTCATTAGGGTCATCGATGATCTGGAAATCATAGCCAAGGCTTTCCATGGTGGGATTGGCAGTCGTTCTGATACCCAGCGTATTGTCCAACCAGGCTAGGTATCCGTCCGATCCATTGCATCTGAACTGTGAGACCAGTTCCGATTCCATCACATATGCTCCGAAATAGGTTGCCCAGTTTTTAATGGTGTTGACACTGCCATAATCCTGGGCTGTCACTTGTTGGGCTTCGTCGATAAAGAATACTGAACATCTGGCCGCATTGATAATCTCTTTGATCTGGTCCTCACCGCGCACCACCGGACCGAAGGTGGTCCGTTTGTTCAAACGATGGGCTTCATCCACCAAAAGGGTTCCGAAGTCGTCGGTATCGGCCTCTATAAAGGCTCCCGAGCTTTTAAACAGGTTGGAGATATTGCGCTTCCCCTGTGAGCCTTGGGTTAATTTTGCTTCGAACACATACCGGGGCGCACTGTTTTTGGTCACATAAGCGCAATACTGCCCGGCTTTGATCAAACTGACCAGGAGATTGATTGCCACCACGGTTTTTCCGGTACCCGGCCCTCCTTTGACGATGAGGACCCGCTTGCGGCCATCTTTCTGGCAGAGACCGGCATAGGCCAGAGCCTGCTGGAACACCACTTCCTGCCCATCGATCAGCACAAACTCCCGATTTCCCTGGAGCATTCCCAACAGAGCATCCTGAAGACTCTTGGAAGGACGGATAGCACCGTGTTCAATATAGGCCAGAGTCTGCTGCCGATCACCGGTATGGATGTATTTTTTAATAAATGACCGCAGTTTGACCACATCCCCTTTGCAGAACACTGGAGCTTCATCCAGATACTCCTGGAAATGGGGTGATAACAAAGGATCCTGTACCCCTGGACTGGCATAGTTGTGTAGATACGCACAGCTTTGCAGCCGTATGGGCAGATCCTGTACACTGGCGTTGAAATCGGAAATCAACGTCCGATAGGACCAGGCCTGGTAGGAAGGATGAACTGTGATATGCAAACCTCCCCCAAGATAGGTTTCGATCTTATTCTTCATCCCGGTGGAACCGGCTTCCAACAATCTCTCAATATCCGCAATCGGTCGCACTTCGCTCCACTGTTTAAGTTCGATGATGACGGCATTGTTGTACTGTTGCCGATCGAAACCGGTCAGAATGAAATCCACCCGTTTCGAGCTTTGTGGAATGGCGAACTCTATTGCCACTCCCGCATCGGCGGGAATCTGCTCGTCACCGAGTACTTTGTACATGTACTGCATGGAATTGTGCCAGGAATTTCTTTCGCTTGAACCCACGCCATGGTGCAGATTCAGGCGCATCTGCTGCTCAATCTTGTTTTCTATGCGATCATTAAGCACGTCGTCGAGGAACTGGTCTTTCCCACTGGTATATACCAACATGTATTGCATCTCCCTCCGGCCTGTCCATCAGCAACCTGTTAGCGGTACCGGGATGTAGCCGATCACAGCTCGGTGTATTTCTTGTGAGAGCCTTTGGCTTTGTCCACCGGATACTTTTCCTCGTTCCTTTGCATCTTCTGATTGAAAGCGGCCTTGATATCAATTCCCAGATCGTGGCTGAGCAACAGTACCCAGTACACCACATCGGCCAGTTCCGCACCAATCGCCTGTCGCGCCCCATCATCCAGGTTTTCCATCTCCTGAAGCGACTTCCACTGGAAATGCTCAAGGACCTCGCTGGCTTCCAGCTCAAGGGAAATCGCCATGTCCTTGAAGTTGTGGAATTGCTTCCAATCCCGATTATCACGGAAAGTGACAATACGTTCTGTCAGAGCCTGTATCTCGTCCATATCAGCAAACCCTCGATTGTCAAAAATATACCACATCCTCATTAACAATTGTTAAAATCTTACAGATGCCGGCCCTATCCACTCCCCTGCGTACTCTCTTTTTTTGATACCAAAAAGTTTTAGGTATTGTCATGACTATGGATTTTACAAAACTTTTTTATTTCTTAAAAAAAGATTGCAATAACTGAAAAACATAGTACAATGTCAATCAATAGAGTTCATCGCACCTTTCCGAGATCACTTCACGCTGATTATGGGGGGCAGATGGGACCTCCAATATCAGGAAAAAGGAAAGGAGAAGGAATCCATGAATCCTTTGAAGAAGCAGATCATCACACCGAACGCGCCATCCCCGGCCGGCCCCTACTCACAAGCCATTGTCGCCGACAAATTCGTGTTTGTCGCCGGCCAGCGGCCACAGGACCCGGTTACCCTGACAATAAGCGACAATATCAAGGACCAGACCCGGCAATGCATACACAATATCGAGGCAGTTCTGCGGCAAGCTGGTTCATCGCTGGAGAATATTGTCCGTTCAAATGTGTATCTGGCGGATATCAAGTACTTCAATGAGATGAATGAGGTATATCGGGAAATGATACCCGAACCCTTTCCATGCAGGGCCACAGTCGGTACCCAGCTGCGGAATATCCTGGTCGAAATCGAAGTGATCGCGCTGTTGGACAATGCGGTATAACCGGATAACCCAGGGAGGCTATTGATTGAAAACTGTTCAGGAGTTCCTACCCACACTTAACGCCATCATTGAAGGCATGGCCAAGCATTTTGGTGAGAGTTGCGAGTTTGTGGTCCACGATTACTCCAAGGAATTCTCCTCAACCATCGTGGCCATCTCCAATGGCGAGGTTTCCGGACGCAGTGTGGGAAAAGGTGGCACAGCTATCGGTCTGAGGGTTCTCCAGGGTCTGGAAGAGGAGGATGGCCGCTACAATTATGTAACCCAGACCAAGGATGGCCGCTACCTCCGTTCCAGCACCATCTACCTCAAGGATGATGAGAGAAAGGTCATCGGTACGCTCTGTATCAATTTCGATATAACCGAGATGATCCACTCCAAGAATTTTATGGAGAAGTTCATCAATCTGGGAAAACAGGATGAGACCAAGGTCGAGGCCACGGTATATGACAACGTGGAAGACCTGTTGATCTCCCTGATCAACGAATCCATCCGATACATCGGGACCCCGGTTGCACTGATGACCCGGGAACAGAAGGTGGAGGGTATCAACTATTTGAATAAACACGGAATTTTCAAGATCAAGAACGCTGGAAACACTATTGCGAAATATTACGATATCTCAAAGTACACCATCTATAACTATCTGAACGAGGGTGATGTGGCTTCCAGCTGATCCGGTCACTGCTCTTTGCCTTTCCAATATATATCCCCATACATTTTTTATCTTTCAGAAGGAGTCTTATATGCTGAACCAACAATTGATCGATGAGGAGTACGCATTTCTGGGTAATGAGATATTCCTGAATGTCTCTTCAGTGGTGATGCCTCCCAAACGTGTACAGGAAGCTTACGGAAGCTTCATGGCCGACTATGTACGCAATTTTGGCGATGATATCGTGCCGCGGGCCTGGGCTATCGTCAACGAAACCCGGCCTAAACTTGCCCAGCTTATCAATGCCACTGATCCCCATGAAATCGCATTTGTGAAGAACACCTGCGAAGGCATTTCCATTGTGGCCGATGGATATCCCCTCAAGCCGGGTGACAATGTGGTCATAGCCGACCAGGAACACCAAGCCAATCTATTCCCATGGATAAACGTGCACCAGCGGAAGGGGGTGGATCTGAAAGTGGTGAAAAGCGTCGAAGGCGAAATCCGCACCCAGGATATGATCGACATGATAGACGGGAAAACAAAAATCCTCACTATTTCGGCCGCCCAGTTCAGTACCGGCTATTTCGCTGACCTGGCCACATTGGGAGCCGAGTGCCACAAACGCGGAGTGGTGTTCGTGGTGGATGGCATACAGGTTCTGGGGCGGCTGGAAATCGATGTCCAGAAGCTGCATATCGACTATCTGGTGGCAGGCTCCAACAAGGGTCTGCTGGGATCGCTTGGAGCGGGTTTTGTATATTGCAGCGACCGTATTGTGAAAGACATCATCCCTCCCTACGCATCCTACCAGAGTGTGGTAAGCCATGTCGCACCTCCTGCCATCACCAGTAATTTCGACTCTCTGGAATGGTATCCCCATGCCAGAAGATTTGAATCCGGCAATCTAAGCTACAACTGCATCCTGGCGATATCCAAAGGAGTCGATCTTTTGCTTGAACTGGGAATCAAGAACATCGAAGCCCATGTGAGAAGGCTGGAAACCCACTTGAGAAGCCTGCTTTCGGATCTTCCCCTCCATGTCGTCCAGGCTAGAGACCCCGCGAACTGGTCGGGCATCGTGTGTGTGTACTACCCGGCTGAATCGGATGACGCGGTGATCCGGATCCTGCAGCGCTACAGGATCCATGCTACCATGCGGGGTGGTTACACCCGCTTCGGTATCGATTTCTACAATACCTTACAACAGATGGACCAGGTGTCCAAAGCCCTGCATGAGGTTGCCGAACTTACCGGCAGATAGTTTTCCGTGATGTGTGTATCCCAAAAGAGAGGTAAAAATATGGGTATAGTGCAAAAGTACAAAAAGACGCCATTGTTGACAAAATTACTTGTCGCCATGGTCCTGGGGGCTATTCTTGGAGCGATCTTCGGTGAGAAGATCCTAGTGGTCAAACCGTTCGGCACGGTCTTCCTCAATCTGTTGAAGATGGCGGCTCTCCCGCTGATCATTGTGAACCTGATTGCGGGAATCTCCTCTTTAAACGATCCGAAGATCTTTGGCCGGGTGGGTATCAAGATTATGGTGTATTACACGCTCACCACCGTCGGAGCGATCATGCTGGGACTAATCACTGGATTCCTGTTCAAACCGGGTACAGGATTTGTATTCGAACAGGCCTACTCCACCACCATTGAGAAGATTCCTTCCTTTGGCGAGACGATCATTGGCCTGCTCCCCTCCAACATCTTCGCGGCGCTCACCTCCGGTAGATTCGACCAGATAGTGGTATTCAGCGCGTTTGTCGGAATCGCTATCCTGTTTCTCAAACCTGAGGACAAGGAACGTCTGACCAAGGGATTCAACTCACTGGCCAATCTGTTCAACAAGATGATCGGTATCATCATGATCTATGCCCCAATCGGTATAGCCGCGCTGATGGCCTGCACGGTGGGCAAGTACGGCAAGATGCTAGCTGGATTCCTCGCCAAGTATCTGGGCGCCTCGTACACTGCCATCATCATCCATGTATGTTTCTACATGCTGCTCCTCTTCGTATTCACCAGAAAAAATCCTATACAGTTCCTGAAAAAATCCTCACCTCTGATCATTACCGCCCTGGGTACCAGTTCCAGCCTGGCCTGTGTGCCCGTATCATTGAATTGTGCCGATGACCTGGGTATTCCCCGCTCTATCTCCAGTTTCACTATCCCTCTTGGATCGCAGGTCAACAAAGATGGCAATGGGATCATGCTGGCGCTTACCTTCTTATTTGCTGCCCAGGCAATCAGCGCTCCTTTATCGATAGGTCTGCTGGTCAAAGCGATCTTCATATCCTTGATCCTCACCACAGGTGCCGGAGGCGTCCCGGGAGGTGGCATCGTCACCATCGCGATCATCATCGATGCCTTTGGGTTGCCACTGGAGGTAGTGGGTATTATCGCCGGTATCTTCGCTCTCATCGACATGGGTTTCACCATGCTCAACTGCCTTGGAGACTTGGTCGGTACCCAGATTGTGGCTTTTTCCGAAGCCAAGAGGGACCGCAAGCTGAAAGCCGCCTCCAGCAGAGGCTAAATAAACAGGAGATTCATCCAATCCCACTGACTGTATCACCAGGATTCTGGTAGCCAGTGGGTTGGAATCTCCATAATCGATTATCCATACTATCCAGGGGGGGGTATCCAACTGGATCGTTTCCCTAGAAAAATGCCGCCCATACAAGTCCTGAGGCCAATGCTCCCATTATCGCCGAGCCAAGGTAGACAATGAATACACGGGGCTTGGCTATTCCAAATACCGCGGCCATCGCCGGCAGAGTCGTGGTCGCCCCACCGATCAGAAAAGCCAGCGCAGCACCTTCTCCCATACCTTTCCCAAGCAATCCCCCCACCATGCCTAGAGCCTGGGCATTGGTTGTATAGAAAGGAATCCCAACCAGAACCGCGGTCGGTATGGCAAACGCATTGTCTGATCCGAGTATCATCCTGATCCATTGCTCAGGAACATAGAACTTGATCAAGGCTTCCAGCAAGAATGCGATAGCCATGAATTTTGCCACAAAACCGACACTTGAAAGCAGTTCATGTCCAAAACGCGAGGCGAGCTTGCGATAATCCCGGGATGGTCCTTTGGATTGACAGTCAGCGGACCCCGGTATAGCCGATGACAACGCCGGTGAATCCACTGCATCCCGATGCAAGACAGTTGCCGCAGCCTTTCCACAACAAGGAACCGCTTCTTTCGGATGCGTACATCCGCATGTAGACCCGGCGTTTTTATAATCGTTCCTAAGTAAGCCGTGTGAGAAATATCCATTTTTCTCCAGGACAATTGCTAAAAATCCGCCAAACAGACTCATCAGGGTGGCGGCTACCAACCGGGCGATAGCCAGCGGCCAGCCGACACTTGATATGGAAAGGAAAAAGATCTCCGGATCCATAGAGGGTGAAGCCAGCCAGAATGACATGACCGGTGCGATCGGAACCCCTGCCGAAAGCAGGGAGAATATCACAGGAACCACTGAACAGGAACAGAGCGGGCTGACCGCACCAACCGCCGTTGCCAATAATACAGAGATTATTGGATTCATGCTGAATATTCTTTTCAGTTTATCTGAGAAGGTACTCATCTTGATAATGGCCGCTAGAGGAATACTGATAATCCACATAGGCCAGGTATGGGCGAATGCTTCCAAAATGAACCCTACAATCCGATAGATTTCGTGGGTGAACGTTAAAAAAATCCCATTCATAAAACAGTCTCCTATCAAAGCTAAAGACAAAATCATCCTATCTCCAGGCATATCCTGGAAAACCAATGCTGTGTGAGGCAGGAATATTTAGTGGGGAGAATCAATTATTGATGGTCAGTTACAACCATCATGGACAAAAGGTTTTCATGGCTAGGCAGGTGCAAGGGAACTCAAGGCTGTACATAACGCCTCCAAAGCCCGATGCATGCCTTCCCGTTGTGTTTCAGGTATGCATTCCATTACAGCGACAACCTGTTCGTCTAGCGTGTGGTTCACCAGATCAAAGCGATTCCGGCCGGTTTCAGTGAAAACCACTTCCAACCTACGGGCATCACCGCAACACTTGTCCCGTTCAACAAGACCCTCTTTCTCAAGAGTGTCCACCGCCCTTGATATCCAACTCTTCTCAAGTCCCAGTCGGTTGATAAGTTCGGATTGCAGAATGCGTCCATTCTCTCCTATCGCACACAGTAGTTGGCACTGTGTTGAGGTTATACCACAACAACCCACGATCTTGCGTTGCAGTTGTGCATACACCCGCGAGATTTCCCGCAGCAGGTCACTATCGCTTTTTCCCATGGCTACCTCCTAGGTTCTGTTGCTAATAGCAACTTTAATCCACAAGTATATGGTTGTCAATAGCAACTAAAGAAAATACCAAATTTTTTTTTGCCGGCCATATATAAAAAACAGCGCCCTTTAAAAGAGCGCCGTCAAGTATTCCGTTTGGATTCTCTATCAGAAAACCACCGAAGGCAGCCACAACGAGAATTGTGGAACATACGTGATGATCATCAGGCAGACGAACATCACACCAAACATCCCGAGCATTTTCTTGCTGGTCTTCTCAAGACTGGTCTTTCCCACCGCGCAGCCCACAAACAAGGCACTGCCGACAGGAGGCGTGCACAAACCCACCGCCAGGTTGAAAATGAGCATGATACCGAAGTGGATGGGATCCATACCTACCAGGGGACTGGTAACGATTGGCAGAAGAATCGGAGTCATTATCATGATAAGCGGAGCCATATCCATGAAACAACCTAAAACCAGAAGAAGCATGTTGATGATGAACAGCAACACATATTTGTTATCCGTGATTGACACCAGTGCGTTGGTGATCATCGCCGGGATGCGCAGGTCGGTCATCATGTAGCTGAAAGCCTTCGCCGTGGCGATCAAAGTAAGCACTATCGCCAGCGTCCGCAGGGTGTTTTTCAAAAGATGACCGATATCCCGCAGTTTGGCCGTGCGGAAAACAAAATATGTAAGGATGAAGGTGTAGAAACAGGCGATAGCCGCGCTCTCTGTGGCGGTGAATATCCCAGCTCCAACGCCACCCATGATAATGACAATCGTCATCAAAGGTAGGATAGCGTTAAGAATAATCTGTACACATTTGCCCTGTTCCCAGATAAACAGCGGGGTGGATATGACCAGCCAGGTGTCATCGGTCTTTCTATAAGCCCAGTTTCTGGCTGGATTCTTGGAGAATTTCATCCAGCGGACAGTGTCACCCATTCCGATACGGATTCCACCTGGAAAGTGGTATTTATTACGGACAAAGAAACAGAAGGCCAACAGACTGAGGCCCAGGAATATGCCGGGGAGGGCTCCCGCCATGAACAGGTGTCCAATGGAGATACCGCCACCCGCCGCCAGAGCGTAGATGACCATGTTGTGGCTAGGAGGGATCAGCACCCCCTGGCAAGAGGTGGTCACCGTCAATCCAACCGAGAACTCCCGGTCGTAGCCTTGTTTTACCATCAAGGGAATAACAACCGACCCGAGCGAGGAGACATCCGCCACGGCAGAACCGGAGATACCCCCGAAGAACATGGAATCGATACAGTTCACATACGCAAGGCCGCCCTTGTACCGGCCTACCAGTAGGTTGGCTAGATCGATGATCTTGTCAGATACCTTGCCGGCGGACATGACCTCCCCCATCAGGATGAAGAACGGGATGGCGAGCAAGGAAAAGTTGTTCACACCATCGATCATCATGCGCACCATGACGGTGAGCTTGGTACCATTGACCAAAGCCGACCCCAGTGTGGAGATTAGCAAGGCGAAGGTCACGGGAACCTTCATAAACATAAGAAGGATGAATCCTCCCAGTAAAACAAGCGTGGCCAAAGCGGTTGTACTCATTTCGATTCCCCTCCATCGTTGGCAACGGCCAATCCAGCATCTTTTTTCTGTTCCTTGACAAGCTCCACATAGTCGATCTCTTTCTCTGAATACAGAAAGTCATCCTTTTTCAAAACACCGGTCAAGAAAAGAATGGAATCGAAAGTCATGACAAAACCGGCCATCGGGGCGGGAATATACTGTATAAATGTAGGCCAGCCGGTCATGGGAAGCTCTCCGGGGAGATAGAAAAGCTTCTTCGCATACATCGTGCCGAAAACCAGAAGAAACACTCCACACAGCAACACGCAGAAGTCCGCGAAGTATTCCAGGACCTTCCGTCCTCTGCCACCCTGTGGGAACAGGTTGTATACAATATTGACCGAGATATGCATATGATCGCGGACTCCGATAGCACAGGCAAGGAAAGCGAACAGGTTCACCAGCAGGACGGGGACTTCCTCAGCCCATCCGATTCCGGTACTGAACACATAACGCAACGTAACTGTCATTATAACCAGCACCACCATAACCGTCAGCGCAACTTGCGATATATACAATATCACTTTATGGGCCCAACGGTTGATCACGCGCAGCATTTCGGGAAACTTCTGGCTCCCCTGGAAATGTTCATTATCAGGCACCAGATGGTTATCCAACAACCATCGGGAAAACCTTGTTTTCAGCCCACTTCTCGCTTCCATATAATTCTTTCCTCTTTCGCCTGTACACACAAGCAGGGGAATGTTCCACACTTCCCCTGCCGACTCAATCAATAGACTTTCTTTTTAGAATCAGAACTTTTTACCGATCTCTTTGATCTTGTTGATGACATCGGTATAAGCAGCGCCATACTCAGTGTACAGCGGAGCCATTCTGCTCTGGAATTCGGCATAGACTGCGGGTTCAAGCTCGATGACGGTGGTTCCGGCAGCGCGCACAATCGCTTCTGAAGAAGCTTCCTTCTTGGCCCATTCGGCAATCTCAAACGCCTGGGTGGCTTTGGCGCATTCTTTAATAATGGCCAGATCTGTAGCGCTCACATCTTTCAGAGCGGCAACAGAAGCAAGCAGGATCTCAGGAACGCGGGTGTGCTGGTCAAGAATGTAGAACTTGGCGGCTTCGTAGTCACCCATGTTCTGGTAGGTCGGCCAGTTGTTCTCTGCACCATCGATAACTCCCTGGGTGATGGCGGAATACACATCATTCGGGCCGATTCCGGTAACGCCGGTGGCTCCAAGGAGTTCAGCCATGCGGACCATCATCTTGTTGTTCTGCAGTCTGATCTTCAGACCAGCCATGTCAGACACTTTGCGCACAGCCTTGGTCACATAGAAGGACCGCGAACCGGCGTCATAGAAGCACAGACCCATCATGCCGGATTTGGAAGCTTCAATATCGGCCAGCATTTTCTGTCCGATCTCACCATCGAGAACCGCCCACATGTGCTTGGAATTGTTATACAGATACGGCATCTGGATAGCATTCAATGCGGGAACATAGCTGGCAACGGGGGAAGCCGACACACGCGCGAAAGCCAGATCTCCAACCTGCAAGGCTTCAATAGCTGCGGTTTCCTGACCATAGAGTGTTCCACCAGTGTAGACTTCAACCTTCACACGGCCATTGGTCTTCTCTTCGACCAAACGGGCGAATTCATGGTCAGCCAGGGAAGTGGGATACCCTTCGGCGTGGACTTCGGAAAGTTTCAGGGTGATGGGTTTCACCGCCACCGCTTCTGTCGCACCCTGGGCGAAAAGGGCAGGCGATACAACAGACAACAGGACCAAGAGGATAATCAAGAGCTTTTTCATTTTAACCTCCAGAAAATTGTAAACGTATACATATCATACGGCATGCAATGTAAATTTTCAACACAAAAAAATGAAACAATATACCGAATTTATGTATCAATCAAAAATCCAAGACCAGTGGTTTTGCATTTTACCGTTATATAATTGCACTTTGGATACCAATTTATTTTCAGTTGGATCCCCTCTGTCCAAACCATCATTGTTTCCCTGTGGCAGATATACAGAGTTATGTGGATGGAGAATAATCCAGATAACAGCCTGCGTGCCTCCTATATGACCGACCATGCGCCTAGGGATGACGGACGCCCCAGTGACCTGGAATCACCCAGAACGAATCGCTCTTGTGTTGGGAAGAGTTTGGTCTTACACTGTCTGTCATGAAACTGTGCGAAAGCAGTCCACTCCCTTCATCGTGGGAATCATCGGGCAGAGGAGTTCCATCATCACCAAAATCAGTCGGAAAATAAAATTCGGGTACGGTATCGGCGATCTGGGAGGAAACCTGTATTTCACCATCATCGGATTCTATCTGCTGTATTATCTTACCGATATCGTGCACCTGTCGGCCGCCTGGGCGGGCACTCTGCTGATGATCGGCAAGATCTGGGATGCCGTCAATGATCCCATCACCGGCTACATTTCGGACCGCACCCGCACCCGTTGGGGACGCCGCCGTCCCTACATGCTGATCGGCTCGGTGGTCACCTTCCTGCTTATGGGACTGATGTTCTCAAAACCCACCTTCTCAGGACAGCTGCCACTGTTCATCTACCTCACATTGCTGTATTGCCTACTCAACGGAGCCTACACCGTGGTCAACATCCCCTACGCCGCTCTTTTGCCGGAAATCACCTCCGATTACAACCAGCGCACCATTCTCAATGGCTACCGTATGAGCTTCGCTGTGGTGGGCACCTTCGTCGGAGCCGGCGCGGTCCTGCCGGTCATCGGCCTGTTCGCCAACCGTGAGACCGGATGGGCGGTCATGGGCTATGTGATGGGTGGCGCCATGCTGCTCTCCACGCTGGTCACCATCTGGACCGTGCGCGAACCCCGGCATCCCGAAGCCCCGGACAGCAAGGGTTTCATCAAAACCTTCAGCGAGGCTCTCAAGGACAGGATATTCCTTACCGCGCTCATTCCCTGGGCGCTGTTCATCACCGGCACCTCCATGGTGCAGGGAGCCTTGGTCTATTACTTCGCCTATATATTCCACAACGAGGCCTTGTTCCAGACCGCGTTGATTTTCCTGCTTGCCACCAGCCTGGCCTTCATCCCCATCTGGGTCAAGATCTCGGAACGTATTGGCAAGAAAACCTGCTATATGATCGGCATGGGTATCATGGGATTGGGAGTGATGGTGTTCTCGCTGCTGGGCGAAATCCTGGGTCCCTATAAGGTATTCGTCGTGATGGCGTTGGCGGGTATCGGCTTGTCCACCCATTATGTGATGCCCCACTCCATCCTTCCGGATATTGTAGAGCATGATGCCATCACCCATGGGAACATCAGACGCGAAGGTGTGTTCACCAGTGTATGGCAGTTCTCCAGCAATATTGGACAAGCGGTGGCCCTGGCACTCAACGGTTGGATATTGGCTTTGTTCCACTACACCCCCAACGAACCTTCCGCGCTGGCGGCGATTGGCATCAAACTCATCTGCGGACCGATTCCCCTGCTGTGGTACCTCATCGGGATCATCATATTGCGCGCGTATCCCATCGACCGGGTCTATTATACGGCCATGTTGGAGCAAGCCCAGCTAAAACAGGTGGAGATGGGCGTCAATGGGTAAGCGCGGGAAACGCACCATGGCATTCCTTTGCGCCAGGAAAGGCCGGGGATTCGTGGTTCCCCGTTTCTCGGCCGGAGCACGTCGTTTCATGCTGGTGGTGGGAGGTTTGTACCTACACTTCGCCAACGGGGTGAGAACCGTGGAAATCCATCGACAGGAGGGGCTGCTGGATGCTCTGGAGGGTTTTTACCGTGGCGAGCAGCGCTTGATAATCGCCTTCCGCCATGTGGCCAAGGAAGATGCCGCGGTCATGATGTACGCCCTGGGCAGAAAGCTCAGGCGGGCTATCAGGATACGCAACCGGCACACACCCCCTGAGCAGCGGATCATCGCCCATGCCCAGTTCCTGTACGGCCGGGACGTGCTTGACTGGGCTGGCCGTCTGGCTGCCTGGCTGTTTCCCCGCATCGGCTGCGTACCAGTGCAGAACCGGGGCAGCAACCGCGATGGATTGAACGTCCTGCGCGCCAGCATATGCAAAGGAACCTTTCCCGTCGCTCTGGCACCTGAAGGCCAAGTGACCTACCATATGTACACCTGCAGCCCGATTTCCGCGGGAATCGCATCCATGGCCATGTGGGGGGTGCAAAGCGATAAGGACATGGTCATCGTGCCGGTGGCTCTGGGATACCGCCGCAGCACACAGCCCCAGGCATTCATCCGGTCGGTTCTCAAACGCTGGGAACACCAGTGCGGGCAACAGCTGTCCGACACCGATCATGGACCGATCCTGGCCTTGTTGCTGGAGGCGGCCGAAAAGACCGTCGGTCTGCTGGAACAATTGTACGCAATCCAGCCCACCAGGGAAACTGACCCCGATACATTGCGGACCCGCATTCTGGCAGTCTGCGAAACAGCCATGCGCCGGGCTGAGCATCTAGCCCGGCAAAAACCGGAGGGCAATCTCCTGGACCGGTTGTTCAATATCCGCTACCAGGGAGTAGAGGCGGTGCATCCAGAGAAGTTCGATCCCGACACCATGCCCCCCTTGGGAAAGAGTCTGGCCGATTTCCATGCGCTTGAAGCCCATGTGTTCCTGCGCCACTCACAGATTGTAGATGTGCTGCAGTATGTGGATCCCGCCTATATAGCCGCACCCTGTTCAACGGGCCGGGCGGAGGAATTCGCCTTGGATCTGCTGGATGTGGTCAACCGGGTACGCGGCGGAAATATCAACTCGCGCTACAGTCCACATGGCAAACAGGCTCTGGTCGAGATTGGCAGGGCGCTGCGTATCGGCGAGCTGGGTATCCTGGGAAAAGACATTCCCCGCAAAGAACGGCTCAATCGGATCAATGACGCAGTGAGTGCGGCTTTGCAGCACACTTCCCAGCAGATGGAGAGCCACTGGGAAACCTCGGTATTCAGCAGCTGATTCCAGAACCGGACATCCGTTTCAGAAGGAGCGCTGGAAGGGTTGAGCAAAGCGCGATAAGGGCACAGGTGAGGAAGATTGCCTGGACTCCCAGGACCTCTGCCAGAAAACCAAACACCAAGGGAGCACTTGTATTGGCGATACTGGAAGTGAGCGAGTTAACGCTATAGGCAGCTTCAAAGTCGCCCTTCTGCCCGACCGTTTCCGCGATCATCGTGTTGACGATCGGCAGCGTGCCTTTGGTTAGAAAACCCAACAGCAAAGCCAGCACCATGATACACACCAGATTGGTAGCCAGGGAAAGCAGCACCAGCGCAGCTGCGATACACAATTCACTGAATACGAACATCCTTACCTCGCCTACCCGCCCGATAAGGTAGCCTATCACCACTTTTCCCAAGAGATTGCCTATGAAGAACACTGCGGTGAAAGAGGCGATCAGGGTGGAGTCGATCCCCCGGAACGTCAGGAGGAATGGAAGGAACATGAATAGCGACGAGTTGGCGAAAGTGTCCAGAATCCCGGCACAGATGGCCGCACGGAATGCCTTGTTCCTGCACACTGAATAATCCACCATGCGCTTTTCCGCACCAGCTGTGTGCACTGGGCTTTCCTGGTTGCGTAAAGCCACCATGCAGAACACGAAGAAGGCGATGGCCACCAAAGCATACACCAGCGCAGTGGTTTTCCAGGAAAAGCGTCCGGCGAGCAGCGTCGCCAAAGTGGCTAAAGCGATTTTCCCCACATCCCCGGTGGCCGAGAAAACCCCCATCCGTTGCCCTAGGACCCCATGGGTATCCGCTGAGTTTCTGGCGACCGAGGAGAACGCGATGGGATGGAAAACCCCGAAGGCCAGACTGCTGAGGAGAAACGCACCAGCCACGATATACACACTATACGCACCCTGGGCGATCGCCAGCACCAGAAATCCCAGACCGTACAGCAGCACCCCGCAACCAAGCACGCGGTTGTCCCCGAAACGGGAGGCCAGCATGCCCGCCGGCAAAGCCAACACGATTCCCGAGAAGCTGAGCATCGATCCCAGCAGGCCCACCACGCTCAGTGAAATTCCCAGGTCCTGGGAAATGAAAGGCAACAGCAAAGGCATCGCCGCCAGATAGCCGTCGTTGAAAAGATGAAGAACCGGGAGAAGTATGCCACCCATATTCCATGCCCCTGTGCCAGTCATGTCCGGTAGGTTGATTCCCATCCACCATATCCAGGATCCAACCACGTGTCAACTCAGGGCTTCGGGGCGGTCCGGTGGGCCACCCGTCCCACCGTCGCGTCCTGCGTGGGTACCGTCCTACGGACCGGCCAGACCCTGGCGGGAAAAAGCCAGGGACATTTCCCACCACAGGTCAGGCCGCCACTTCGACCGCTACCGCAGGAACTTGCCCAACTGTCGGATTCAGTGGCTTTGGGGTAAAACCACCGGTTTCCCGGTTCGGCCACTTTCATAGATGGCGCATACCAACCGTTGGGTTTCCAACGTCTGGGCCGCACTGTTGCGCATGGGGGTGCGGTGCTCAAGACTCTGGTAGAAGTGATTGATCTCTTTCATATGGCCAACCCCCCAGTACTGCTTTACCGTGCCGAACTCAAAAAACTCCAGGGGATTGCGGTCCGCTTGCAACAAGCGGCCATCATTGAAAGTGATGGTTCCCTTCTCACCCACCAGTTTGGCTATGCCCCGCTCGCAGAACAGCTCTAGCTCCACCGGAGCATCATAGGCATAATAGTTCACTGCGAAAAAACAAGCCTTGACCCCATTCGCGTACACAATCAACCCCTCGGCGGCATCGTCCACCTGGATGATATCGTGGCAGCGGTTGTGCCAGGTGGCATCCACCTGTTCAATCGGGCTATCCACAAGATAGTTCATCAGATCCAGAGTATGGATGGCTTGGTCTATGACCACCCCTCCTCCCTCCTTATCCCAGGTTCCCTTCCAGTCGCTCTTGCCATAATACTGATCGCTGCGGTTCCAGGTCACCAGCACCCGGGCACTGAGGATCTTCCCCAGGGCCCCGCTTTGCAGGGTCTGCCGGAACAGTTCGGCAGCTGGATTGAAGCGGTTCTGGAAACTGACCATCAACTGTCGGCCACTGTTTTCGGCACACGCACACATCGCATAGGCATCCTGTAGCTGGATGGCCATGGGTTTCTCTGTGAGGACATCCAGATTGTGGGACAGGGCATACTGCGCCATTTCGGCATGCAGATAGTGGGGCGTACAGATATGGATGGTATCCAACCTTTCCTGGGCAATCATCTGCCGGTAATCACTGTACGCATGGCAATGGTACTCTGTGGCCGCCGACTGGGCCATTGCCTCCTTGGTATCGCACACCGCCACCAGCTCAACATTGTCCTGATGCGCGATGGAAACGGCATGCATGGGAAAAATATGCCCGCATCCGATGATAGCGGCCCGGAGCTTACCCATCGTGTTCCTCCTAGGCTTCATACGAAGTGACGATATGCTCCACCGCCACCCGTTCATGGGTCACAGTTGACCGATAGGCAGCCAGCGCCACTTCAAGAGCCCTAGCTCCATCCAGACCTGAGGCTTGCGGCTTCTTTCCCGTGCGGCAGACATCGATGAATTCCCTGATCAATCCCTCATCTCCATCCTCGTTCCAGGTACGGTCCTCGATCCGTCCACCCGCCTCATCCACCAGGTGGTTCACCTGTCCGAAAGCCTTCACCTCCAGGGAACCCTTGGTACCGATGATCTCCATATCCACCTGCGGCCAGATGGGATAGTTCCTATGATGCGCCCATGAGCAGTCGATGGAAGCGAAAACCCCGTTCTCCAACTCGACCATGACCAGACCGGCATCATCGATATGCTTGCTGTGGATCAATTCCCCACTCTCGCAGTACACCTGCTGGTACTCGCTGCCGGTGAACCAGCGGATGAGATCGGCCAGGTGGACCGTGTGGTCCATGACTGCCCCTCCACCGGATAACTGGGGATCGAGAAACCACCCCGAGGGAATCTTGCCATGGTTGATGCCGGTGATGCACAGGATATCACCGATCTCCCCCTGCTCGACCATCCGTTTGGCCGCGATGACATTGGGGTTGAAACGCATGGGAAAAGCGTTCATGATGCGCACGTGATGCTCGGCAGCGGTATCGAGCATCAGTTGGGCCTGTGCGGCATTCAGTGCGAAGGGTTTCTCCACCAGAATATGGATGCCTTCCTTGGCCGCATCCACACTCACCTGGCAGTGCAGGCTGTTGTTGGTGCATATGATCACCCCATCCAAGCCACACGCCAGCAACTGATGGTAATCAGGATACCAGATGGTCTGGAACTGCTCGGCCATGGTTGACCCACGGTTGCTGTCCCCATCCGCGATACCCACCAGTTCCACCCCCTCAAGCTGCTTGAGAATCTGGGTATATCCCAAGGCGTGCATGTGCTCGAAGCTCACCACACCGATACGTACCTGTTTCATCTATCTTCCTCCCCGATGACCACACACCGGCCGGTTCTGGCGGATTCAATGGCTGCCAGTGAGACCCGCAGGGCCTTCACCGCTTCGGCACCGGTCACCATAGGCGGCCGGTCGCCGGCCACTGCTTCCACAAACTGCTTGAGCTGCTGGGTATAGGGATCCACATCGCCAAGCATTGGATTCCCATAGGCCACTTGGTGCACCCCCTGTGTATTGGTCTGTTTGACCAGTGGAGCATCCAGCACGGAATCGTACTCCACCTGGGCCTGGGTACCCACCACCTCGAACGTGGTGCGGAAGGCCGTACCGGGTGGATAAGCCCAGGAACCCTCCACATGGGCGATGGCCCCGTTACGCAAACGCAGAATACACATGCAATGTTCCTGGTTGGCTGCTTTTCCTCCGAAGTCCTTGGCATACACCCGTTCAACATCCCCAAAGTAGTGGATGATCCAATCAAAATCATGGATGATCAGATCGATTTCGAGCCCCCCGCTTTTAGTGTAGTCATGGTACCAGTTCTCCCAGCTCCAGCCGGGGAAAGCCTGGTTGCGGGTGGTGCGGATAAGCCTAGGCAGACCCAGACGGCCACTGGCTGCCAGAGCCGCCACCTGCTGGTAGGCCGGGAAAAAGCGCACCACATGGCCCACGCTGAACTTTACCCCGTACGCTTGGGCAGTGGCCACCATCTCATTGGCATCGTCTACCGACAGTGCGATGGGCTTTTCGCAGAACACATGCTTTCCTGCCCGCATTGCCTTGAGAGCGAATTCCTTATGCAGATAGGTAGGCAGACAGATATCCACCACTTCAAAGCCCCCCTGGGCCAACATGGTGTCAAACCGGTCATACCAGGGAACCCTGAAGCTTTCAGCTAGTGGACGGCCCCGTTCCTCCAGCAGATCGCACACCGCCACAACCATGACACCGTCAATATGATGATAGCTGTTGGAATGGGTCTTCCCCATGCTGCCACAGCCGACTATAGCCACACGAACCATAACATCCTCCTATACCATCGCTTTGCGCGGTGTAAACAGTTTCAGACCAAACCGCTGGACCAGATCCAGCATAGCTTGGTTTCTTCCCAACGCTTGTGCCGTATGGGCATCACTGCCCACTGAGAAACACACTCCCCGGTGCGCGAGCAACTCCACCACCCAAGGGCGGGGTGTGGCGGAAGCCGCATGCAGCTCGCAAGCCTTGCCACTGGCACACAGCGCCGCGGCGAGCTCTTCGTAATAGGCCTTATCCAGATACCGCTCGCTGATAGCGGTGCGCAGGTCCTGGCGTTCCTCAAAGGTGGTTCCTTCGACCAGCAGGGGTCCTAAAGGCAGATATCCCTCGGGATGTCCCAGAATATGGCCTTCCCCCCGGGCCTGGGCCAATACCAGCCGCTTGTAGGCTTCCCAGTAACCATCGTTGAAGTATTGCCCCGCCACCACGGGTCCCGCGTATTGCACATAGTGGGGACTGGTGATAACCAAATCGCACAAACGCACCAGACTGGGGTTGAGGCGCAACAGGCCATCGCTTGCGGTAGCCGTTTCAATACCGGCGAAAACCTCCAGAGGCCGTTTGCCTCCCTCTTTACGGATAAGGGAAAGATGCCGGCACAACCTATCATCCCCCAGACCACGGTTGTCCAGGGAAGGGTCAAAAGGATCCCAGTGGTCAGTGATGGCGATGGAAGAGATCCCACGCTCAAGCGCCAGGTCCAGAATCTCCGGTACCGACAGCTGCCCGTCGGAAAAGGTGGAATGGACATGCCAGTCAATCATAATCCCTCACTTGATCCCGCTGAGCGTGATACCCTCGACAAAATACCGTTGGAAAAAGATATACACCAGTATCACGGGGATGATGGCCACCGTTGCCGCCGCCATCTTGAGGTTGTAGGCATCGTTGTACTGGCTGGACAGTTTGGCGATAGCGATGGGCAAGGTCCGCAACCGGTCGCTGTTGACTACCAGCAGCGGCCACTGGAACGCATTCCAACTGCCGATCATCCGCTGGATGGCGATTACCGCGATCAGCGGTTTGATCTCGGGAAGAACCACGGAATACAGGATCCTCGCCTCTCCGGCGCCTTCCATACGGGCACTTTCAATCAAGGTGGTAGGCACAGTGGTGATGAAATTCCTCGCCAGGAAAATGCTGAAAGCATCCGCCAGGCCAACCAGAATCAAGCCCCGGTAGGTATCGATCAGCAGGAACCGGTTGGCCAGGATATACAGGGGGATGATGGTGGCCACCCAGGGAATCATGGTGGAGGCCATGATCAGAAGAAAGAAAAAAATCCTTCCCCTGAATTGGTACTTGGCAAACCCATACCCGGCGCACAGCACGATGATGATATTGCTGACCACCTGCACCGAAGTGACCATCAGGCTGTTTTTATAATAGACCATGAAATCCCATTTCCCGAACAACTCAGCATAGTTGGAGAACGAGAACTGTCTGGGAAACAGGGTTGGAATGATCAGATAGAATTCATAGGGCTGTTTGAAGGACGATAGGATCATCCATATGAAAGGAAAAGCCACTATGCAGGCCAGAAATGCCATGACAGCCGAGAACACCCACTTGCCAAGGTGGCTACCAACGGTATGCAATCCCATACTTGGCCTCCCCTATGCCAGATCCAGCTTGGAGATCCGCTGCTGGACAATCGTGATGACCATCACAATCATAAAAAGCACAAAGCTCATGGCTGAGGCATAGCCCATCTTGAAGCTCTCAAAGCCAGTTTTATAGATGTAGTTGACTACTGTTTTGGTACTGTCCAGCGGACCTTCCAGTACATAGGTTTCCTGGAAGATCATGAACACCTTGATGATATTGGTGAGCAGCAGATAGGTATGCGCGGGTTTTAACAGGGGCAGCGTGATGCGGAAAAACCGCTGCCGGGTGTTGGCACCATCTATGGAAGCCGCCTCCATGACCTCGCCCCCGATATCCTGCAAACCCGCCAGATAGATGAGCATGCACTCTCCAAACCCTTTCCACAATTTGAACAGGATCACTGAAGGCACCGCTGTGGCGGCATCGCTTACCCAGCCAATCCCCTGGAAATGGAAAAAGGCCAGAATAGCATTGAACAATCCAAAAGTCGGTTGGAAAAACCAATCGAACAGAATGGCCGCCGCCGCGGTTGAGGTGATGACCGGGGCATAGTACACCACCCGGAACAGCTTTACCCCGGGGTGGTGGGTATTCAACAGCATCGCGGCTATCAATCCCAAAACCATCACCAAAGGAACGTAGATAAAGAATTGCGCCATGACCAGACAGGATTTCCAAAACCGTGCATCCCCCATGAGTCTGCGGTAGTTGTCAAAACCGACAAACTTCCTATGGGGCGAAAGGGCCGACCAGTTGGTAACACTGATCGGAAGGGCCATGATCACCGGGATCAAGGTGACTATGAAGATATAGATCACAGCTGGGGCGATAAACACATAGGGGGCGATCTTCTGTGAGTTCAATTTCCCCAAAGGGGGGTGTAGGTTTCCCATCTTGGTTTCCTTGGCTAAAAACCAGCCGCGCAGCAGGATCCACTCCAGCCTGCGCGACAGGTTGGGATGGCTAGAGTTCCAGTACCAATTCCTCATTGAGGGCTTTCTGCAGCGCCTTGAGAATCTGTTCAAGGGGCTCAGCGGTCAACAGGATACGCTGGTAATAATCGGTGAACACAGTGTTCAGACCACCGGTCTGTAGGCGCCCGACAAAGCTGTCGTTCAGCGAAGAGAGCGCTACGGCCACTTTGGCATTGGCCGCCAGGGAAGGATCGGCAAGCAGGCTCTTGCGGGCAGGCAGTTCACCGGTCTCGGTAGTCCACATCCGCTCGATTTTCTCACTGCCGAGGAATCCGATAAACTTGGATGCGGCCACAGAGGGTGCTTTGGCGCTCATCACATATGCCCAACTGGTCACGCAGGTGTTGTGGTTCTTCCCATTGCCAGGGATCAATCCGACACTGTAGTCCAAGTTGGGAGCCGTGGTCACCAGGTTGCCGATCATCGCAGGGTGCCCCATCATGACCGCCACCAGGCCTTGGCGGAAACCAGCCCAGTTCTTGGCGAACTGCAAATCATAGACTTTGTCTTTAATATACAGATCGCTCATAGTGCGGAAGGCCTGTACACTTTTGGGATCGTCGGCGAATACGAAAGTCTTGGTAGCCTCATCATAGAACCTACCACCCATCTGATCGACATACGCGGCGACTTCAGGCCAATAGCCTTTGCCACCCCAGCCGGATTGGGTCATCTTGCCGTCCGTTCCGGTTTTGGTGAGCAGACGTGCCCAGTTGAAGAATTCATCCCAGGTCTGGGGACCTTTCTGACTGTCTAAACCAGCCGCCTTAACCAGTTCGTTGTTCCAGAATACAATGATGGTCTGGGTATCGGTGGGCATTCCGTAGTAGGATCCAGCGTATTTAAGGCCATCCACCGTAGCGGGAACAAAAGATTCTTGGATTTCCTGGGTGGAAATCACCCGTTCGTCCAGACTTTGGATGGAACCGGCCTCAGCCAGAACCTGCACCATGCCGCTTTGGACCTGGAACACATCCGGAGCCGTGGCGGTAGCCAGCGAGGGAATCAACTTCTGGGTGTAGTCATTTTGGGGAATGAACTCAAGTTCCACGGTGATGTTGGGATTCTCCGCTTCGAACAGCGTGACGATTTTTTTCATCATCTCATCGCGGGCTGCGGATGAATGCTGCCAGTAGCGGATAGTCACCGGCCCTTCGTCAAGGGTTTCGGCTTCGGCCATGCCAGCTGCGCACACCAGGGACATCGCCAAGGTGACGAACAAGAACATTGCAAGCAGTTTCTTCATTTTCCTCTCCTTTTTATCCAACAGGCTGTAACCTGTGGTTCATCAGAATCCACACCGCCAGGCGGTTGCACACATCTTCACAGAACCGTTAGATTCCCACGGTCTTGAAGTATCCGCTTTTCATGCATTCGTAGGCCATGCCATACAGGCAGGCCTGGGCATCCAGCGTGGAACAACGGACAATCAGATTCTGTGAGAAGGGTTTCAAGACCCGGTCATGCACCATGCGGTCAAGCAGGCTCTCCACCTGGGGGCACTTGGCCAGCGGCCCTCCGAGAACCACTTCCCGGGGATTGAACAGGTTCACCACATTCACCAGGGCGGTCGCCAGTATCTCCAACTGCTCGGCCATCACCTGGGAAGCACACCCATCATGCGCCTGCGAGAGTTCCTGGAGTTTTCCATAACCGAGTCCAGTGGTGTCAAAGGTCCCCTGCCCGGTACGCTCGCTTGTCAGCTGGATATACCGTTCTATGGCCCGGTTCTCACCCAGAAGCGTGCTTACGCATCCCGTCAGTCCGCATTTGCACCGTTTCCCTTTGAGATCGATCACGGTATGGCCTATCTCCATGCCACAGTTATCGGCCCAGAACAGCTTGTCGCGGTTCATCAGGGAAAGACCGACACCGTTCTCGCACAAAAAGTACGCCAAGCTGCCACAATCGGAGGTTCCGCAATGGTACTCACCCAATAGCAGGGCATCGGTATCCTTGAATACCCGTACGGTGAGGCCGCTCCTGAGAACCGTATCCACCAAAAAACGCAGATCATAGTTCTCCACATACAGGGCGGCGGAATACACCAGACGGGCATGTGTGTAATCCATGACTCCGGGGATGCTGAAGGCCACGGTATCCACCCGTTCCATCAAGACCGGCTCCTGTTGCCTGAGTCTGGTGATTATGGTAGTCACGCTCTCGGTAAAGGAGGCCGTATCATGGATGGAGGCCAGCTGGGTCTGGCTGGCCAGGATGGATCCCGCCAGATCGATCACCGCGGCGACAACCTGCTTGGTGGTGATCTTAACCGTCAGGATATGGTGCAGTCCGGTATTCAGGCTATAGAACAACGGTCGGCGGCCTCCGCTGGATGCTCCGTATTCCCGTTCCAGCAATACACCCTCCACCACCAGGGATGCGATGAGATTTCCCACTGTAGCCGGGCTGAGCCGGGTGTATTCCACAACCTCGCTCTTACTCACCTTATCCTTGCCGAAGAAAAAGTTGATGATATGCTGCCGATTCATGGCCTTGATGGTTTCTTTACTGGCTTTCTGCATGTTTCCCCTACTTTTTTTAGTGACTAAAATAAGTATATCTAAGAATAATCCCTGAAAAGGCCATTGTCAATAAAAATATGCGATGTTTTCGGTAAACGCGAGCAGTAGAATGAAATGTCCACCTAAAAAAGGACGAGATGCTGAAACAATAGAATCCCATGGGAACCGTGCTATCTTTGGTTTAACTACAAATCAAAATATACACGGAGACCCCATGGGACG